>Ga0123341_1001457_pt1 | contig 17816 bp, 10 predicted proteins | sample Turbeapinknodule_FD_89959 | JGI IMG/M metagenome (GOLD analysis project Ga0123341, IMG submission 89959) | Root nodule microbial communities of legume samples collected from Mexico - Turtle bean Mexico pink nodule | ecosystem: Host-associated > Plants > Roots > Nodule | place: Mexico: Nepantla...
ATATTATAAATTAGTCTCTATTAGTCTTTTAGAGACTAATTTAAAATTTAAAGTATTAGTAGTTAAAACCTAAGTAGTTAATTCAGATGTCAATTTAGAAACCATTTTATAAATTTTTATTAATAATAGAAATCACTTTAGATACCAATAATTTTTTAGTCTCTATAATAGTATCTAATTTAATCAATATAGTGACTAATTATTTTTTGTCTTTAAATTTAGTTGCTATTTAATAATTTTCTTGTAGTGCATGTGGTAGTCAGAAGCTTCAAAAGGCAATTCTAACTCAAGATGCATGAATTTCATCCAATGTCTCTCAAGTTCAACATATGGAGTTCCTTATTCTCTCAAGTTCATCTAAAGACTAAGAAACTACACAAAGTACAAGTCCTTTAATCTTCTTTTCCAAAGTTTGGAGTCTTCCTCTTGTCACTCTTCATGAAATCTTCTTCTTTATTTCTTTTTTGTCATACTTCTTATATTTATTCTTCTGGTCTCCACTTCTCTTTCTTTAATGTGAAGAATAGTAAAATCACAAGAATAGAGGGTTGAATTGTGATTTTATTAAACTTTAATTTTTTTTAGTAAATATCCCTTTATTAAAGATGCTAAGACGATGATTTGGTTTGTAAAACAATCAGACTCAAATTCTTTCATTTGGTGTGTTATATCAAACACACTTTGCTAACTCTTATGGATAATTTGTTTATGTTATCTTCTCATACTCTGATTAGTGATCAAGCTATAATTATTGTATTTGATAGGCTACATCAGATGTAGGATTGACCTAAAATGATTCATTGAAAAATAAGAGCTTAAGGAGATACATTTTCATTAATCTTTTTCAAACATGTTTTATCTGATGAAACATAAAACAATTTCTTAAAGAAATTTATAACAAATATGATAAAACTAAAATGTTTAAAAACAATTGTTTTAACATTATCTCTTATAGTTAAAATGGTCACGTGAGACACATATAACAACTTGACTATATCACTCAATTTTGATAATTTTGTATTTATTAAGCATGCTTTCTCCTCTATTTAGTAAACTTGTGTTTCAACCTCCAATGAAGTACCAAGACCTCCCTATTTATAAACTTTAGCGAGGAGTTCCTTTAGATTTTCCTTTTGCTCAGTGCCTAGCCAATTTGATGAGCGAATTAGCTTTCTTCACCTTGAAGAAACCTCTTGGCTCAAAGCCTTTTCTAAGCTTAACGAAATTTGTGGTTTCCTAATATTTAAAGGATTTGCTTCAAGCCTGGATCAACGAAATAATTTCTTAAACACGAAGAAACCTTTTCACTTTGAATCAACTTCAAGCCAAACCCAAGCGATTTTGACTTTTCCTTCTCTTAAAGAAATCATTTCTCTCTAGCTTAGCTCCAAGCCTAGCCTAAGCGAATTTAGGTTTTGTTGCTCATTAAAGACCTTTTTTTCGCTCAGAGCTTGCTGAATTCACTCAGCCTCCCGAATTCATTAAATTGGATCCTTCTCTGGCTTAGATTTGTTCAACGCATTCCTTTGACACTCAATGTTTTGGAGAATGTTTGCTTTAGTGTTTTTTGTTACCGATACGCTAAATCTTGGATGTATGTGCTAAACGAATTGGTCATTTCTTCTACTCCTTTGTTTTGTTGCAATTTTCTTCATCTTTTTGCAAGTTTCCATCAATTTCTTCATATTCTTGTTTCTTCTTAATTCAAGATGATTTGAAGGAAAAAAGGATTATTTTCATGATATTTTACATGCAGTCGTTCATTTTTCATGCCTAATTTGATATGAAAATTAAGAATGTTTAACACTTATTACTCGCTAACCCCTTGAGTATTCTTGACACAAGTCATTCTTGGCTTAATTTAATATTCTTGATACAAGCTACTCCTGACTTAAATGAGTATTCTTTGAGCCCGTAGCTACTTTTGGCTAACCCTTTGAGTATTTTTTTCTCAAGCCACTCCTAACTAATTCTGATTATTTTTTACACTAAGCCACTCCTGACTAAGATATGAAAGTTTTGTGTTTCAATGATCTACTGATGATTAGGTCTAATGACTAGGGAGGATTGCATCTGACAAATAATACAATATTTAAGGTTTCTCTCCTAGTTCAAATCATCTTTCTCTAAGGAGGATAATGAATTTCAACGTATAAAAGGGTAAACTCGCTCTCATGGGTAGCTGGCTAAACACTCTCAATTATTTCCATGAGGTTCTTCTTGATCCTAATACTTTAATCTTTTTTATGTTAAAGATCATTCTCTAAAGTTGTGAGGTTTACTCTATTATCTAATTAACATTTTTAGTAGAGTGCAACCTTACTCTCTTGACTTAGAGGTAATGGAGGATCATTTTAGAATAGTCATATTATGCCTTTAACTAGATCATGGCTAGAAGATTGAAGGAGGAAGAAGAGCTTCAGAAGATTCTCCTTTTATGGAGAGTAACATTTTGACTTTCTTTTCTAATTTTCTTAGCCTTGTAAATATGTATAGATGTACATAAAATAGAGTAGAAATATGTATAGGAATTATGTTTTTGTTGTGTAAAAAAATACACACATAAGTAGGATCAATTTGGGCTTGATTAGGACTAACTTGGAAGTCAAAGCCCAACTTAAAAGTTAATGTGAACCTAATTGAAGAGGCATGAAGAGAGTATACACACCACACACCCATCCATACGGACTAGAACAACCGCCACCAAGACACAACCCCACCAACACCCAATGGCCACATCGATGCTGAGAAAGTCACATAATAGATATGCAAACAAAATCAACACTGAAGCAAAAATTGGACACCACGAGATGTACGGGGAAAAAATGCCACTAAAAGTAAATCTAAAGAGACCCAATTTACAAAAAATCTGAAATCAAATGTGAATCCCGTAAAATATTAAAAATTATTAAATTTGTCACGTGATGACACCTATGCAAATGTCAAATGAAAGTAATGGAATTGATGGTATCAACTTAATGGAACTGTAAAAACTATTCATTTTGTAGTGATAAGAAGTTGAAACTAGAAAATGACAAACAAAATTAGACGTCTTCAACTTTTTTAAAAATTAATTGAAACACATATATGCTCATCTAGATTTTATTTATTATTAGCTTTCTTATAAACTTTAAACCTTTGTATATAATAATTTTAAAATTATCTTTGCATGATTATTTACATTGGATGTTTTTTAAATATATATTAATATTATGGTACACTCAATAATTACATATTGTTTAAGGGTCAAGGCCAAGAGCAATTTAAATATATCTTCCTTCCTTAATTATTTGAGATGCCTCTTAAGATAAAAATTTGACAAAGTTCTAAGTTTCAAAGCGAAAAATACCTTGGATGCAGTTATTGACCATAGTGATGTCATCTCAATGAACTCGGGGTAGGAATACTGGCGAATACTATACGAAATATGTGGTTTGAGGATATTTTATCTGGACCTCACGGTGGGTGTCAAATGTTCTTATCATGGTGACAATGGAATCACAACCCCCCAAACTCGAGAATCCGACTTTATGATAGTGGGTCGAGCTATGGTCATACTTTGACGATGGCAAATTCTCCATACACCTCCATATATTTTTTTATTTCCAACAATGCATTTATGAATATGGTAGACAATGTGGTATCTTCTTCATTTTTAAGTGGTGGTTTTTTCTTGTGATGGTTGGTGGTGAATGTTGGCAGTTGAGGTACATTTTGTGGTGTTTTTACTAGTGGTAGTTGTGTTTTCATTCGCTTATTGTACAATCTAAAAGCCACAAAACCCAGAAAAAAAAACCAGCAAGGTACAAAAATGAGTACAAAACTAAAAATAAATAAATAATTTGCGCATTATAGGAGAAACTTTATGTTCCAAGGGTTCACAATTTGCTTCAGGTTGTAATAATAATCCACTTTATTGAACAATTGTAAGTACAACAATAATTATTTTCTTAATAAAATTTTTTCGATGTTGTCGGAGGAAAAACTTCTAACTACAAGAGATTCAAGCCTTCTGGTAAGTGTGGATTTATCTTATGATTAAAATTAAAACATGTCTTTGCGAATGGAGAAGAATGTTGTGGCGGGAAGGGAGGTATGGGGTGCGGGGATGTAGTGGAGGTTATTTAAAATGGTGAGGTTATGCTTCATTTAGGATTATTAAAAAATTTTAAAAATGTTAAAACCGACTTTTCACAATTAATATGAAGGTGGAGGGAGAATTTTCCGCCTTTGACGACTAATGATGAACTTTGTAATTATCCATAGCTCGTTAGAGCAATAAAGATCATAATTATTGTCATTAAAAGATAATTACAACATATACTGATGAAAAAATTAAATTTTATGTGCATTAATGAGAGTCTTTTATACATAATGAATGATATCAATTCGTTACATAACTCGAATTCACCGCCTCGAATAAACCGTTAATGTTTAAATTGTTCTCATTAAGGGGATTTTGATATTTTATATCTTATATATGTATATATTTTATATTTACTAAAATGATTAGTGACAAATGTTTAGTTGCCTAAACTTTATTTATTAATTTTCTTGTATTGTTTTTTTATGTAGCATTTTATTTTAGTTACTTCTTTCATGAAGCTTTTAATTTTTATATAAAGTATATAAATATTTTTCATACTATCAATTGAATCAAATTTATTTTAAATAATATTCTTAAAATAATTATTATCAAAACAAGTATCTTATTGTATGTGTGAACATCTATTTAAAATAACTTCAAATATGACTGGTTTACTCCTAACACAGCACATGATAAAGCAATAGAGTAGTTAATGAGAGCATTTACTATCTTAAATAAATCATTAAAATGTGCCTAGACCATTTAGTGATAGAAATATTTTATTAAAGCCTCCACCAAGATTTACATTTGACCATGGCCAATGCTCCTATTTCTACATTTCTATCAAAACAAAACAAAACAAATAAGAAGACAAAAATACTAAACAAATCCTATTTTTTATTACTTTTTATTGGTTTGGTAGCATCACTTCATCAACAAGTAGCAAGAGAAGGCTATTCTAGCCAAGAGTGAGCTCCAAATCAATGTTGTTTCCACCATTTATACTTGGCTTGTCTTGGCTCAACAACATAGCCCTCACTATTTCCTCACCACCACCCTCTAACCTTCTTGGCTCATGGCTTAAAATTGGGTTCCATAATGTAGCTGAGTTGACCAAACCCACATGAGACATTGGCATCATAACATTCTCAGTTCTATTAGGTTTCTTAGATTTTCCTTTTACCTTGTCCATGTTGGCATCTTTGACAACATGACGTATGTCAAGGAGTTTGGAAGCATGCTCACTGCCATGTGCCACCATCACTTGTGAATGAGAGGTTGTCATGACATTGATCTGGGACCCAGCTAGCACAGCATCAACAGCAGCTTGGCATTGGGCCCACTCACCACTCCAAAACAAACCTACTGATCCAAATGTTGGGTTCATGATTCTCCCACACGCCTCATACATCAGTGACTTGAACACATCTGAAATTTACAATTCTGTCATTTTCTTCAAGATGTAAATAATTTTTCTGCATTAAACACCATTCTTTCTCATCCTACTATTCAATGTACAAAACAGAACATGCATGGTCATTGTAGTGCTACTCAGAAACAAATGAAAGGAAAAATGTATATGTTCATCAAAATTTATTTCTATTCCCTACTTTTTTAACTGGTTAATAATCCCTTGTTTTGTTTTTGGTCCTGAAAGCACGATCTTGGTCACTTTCTTTCACTGTTTAAAGCCCCGTCTGAAGTACTTTTAAGACCAAAAGCAAAATCAAACCAAATCAATTACAAAACAAACAACAAAAGGGGAGCATTTTTCAAAGAGTTGCTGCTTCAATTTTAATCATGAAAACTTAGATTAAATTAAGATTTGTTTAAGGGGAGGAAGACTAACAACAAACAACAAAAGGGTGACGATGATGAAAGTCTTGGAGGGTATTGAATTTGTTCATTTTAAATCAGAAAAAAGAAATGTTGAAATTCCAAATTTTAATTAAAGGTATATACATAATGGTGAGGGAAAATCACCAGTGCGATGGTGTTGTGGGGCAGCATTGATGAGGTTGAGCAAACCGGCACGACCATAGAACTTAGAAAGGAAAAGGGTGGCATTGGCTTGTGCCTCAGAAGAGTTTATCCATTCAAGGCATGGCCTAATAACACAGTCCTCAGTACAACCTTTGCGAAGAATGCGACACCCATTACAACTAATCTTCATGGTTCTTCTGTGTGCAGTGGAATACTGAGACAAAGGACACATATATATTAACACCAACCAAGCCACCAAGTGAAACTACCCAACGTTGGTCATCAAATCTTCCTGGTATTGTGGTTTTATTATCCCATGGTTTTTTTTTTTCTTTTACTAATTTCTGGTGGGGACTTGTTATTTTGGCAGTATCTGAGGTTTTATGACAGCACTGCATGAAGATAATAATCACTGCATGAGACATTTTAATTGTGTCATTTGTAAGCACACAAGGTAAAACCGTGTGTAAATTGACGAAGCTTGTGTTGACAACTAGGCATAAGGTATTTTGGAACTCTCTTAAATAAGAAGTCAATTTTTATTTTTTATTTTTTACTTATTTACTTATGAATAAGAAAAACTGTGTGGGGGCCATGGAGAGGGTGGAATATGTATACGCCCATGGTTTTCAAGAATGACTTCATTAATATGCAATGATGTTGTTTTTCCTTATGAGGAAGACAAGTGTTTTTTGTGAAATTAATTGTCTAACACAACATTGATTACATAGTATCCTGCTTAGTTGGATAACTTGTTCATTAGTTATTTGATGTTATCATCTATGGTCTTTTTTTTTTCTGAATAGTTAATATATTTTCTCTTTCCTTTTGTACAAAATTAAAGTTTCAGTAAAATATTTGGGACAGTATTTTCAATATAAGAATTATATTTTAGACATGTTTGCTATAAGGTAGGATATGCTGTGTAGGTCCATGGTTTGAAAACATATATATGTTTATAATAAGTGATCATGAGAATGTCAAAGTTTGATTCTCTCTAAAATGCCTTCCCAACCCAATATTGGTCAAAGTGTATTCAATGCTATTTAATAAATGTTTTCAATTATATTAAAAGATGAACGATAAATTTCTTTACATTTTCATAAATACTTCCATTGATGAATTTGATTTATTAACTTGTATTCTAAAGAAAATGGTCAAATTACTTTTTGGAAGAAAAAGGTATTTGTTTCTTTTATAATTAATATATAATTCATGGTTTCATCTTTTTATTAGAAACAATATAAAGTGAAATAAATAAAGGTTGATAAACAAATGGAGGAGAATAAGTATATGTAACAAAAATATGAAAATATTTATTTTTCTTAGTAAGAAATGAAAATTGACAAAAACGTGTAGATTCAAATGACAATATGCCAATTAAGAAACAAAATGAAGATTATCAACTCGAGAAAAAAGTATTAACAAGAAATTAAGATTAATTCAAATAATAAGAATATTACTAACATGTGTAAAATGTAACATCCTAAATTTTAATTTTATAATAATTACTTTCCCATGTATTATTATTTCTCTAAATATGGAAGATCGAAATTTTAATTCATTATAAAGTTCTGATATCTAATTCATTATAAAGTTTTGTATATTTTGGGCAATAATTAAATAAATTATAAAATTTTCAAACTTATTTTCAATTTAAAGTTTAATATATAAAATATTATGATGAATTAGAATGGGTTAAATAAGCCTGTTTTACCTTTAAAATTGATATGTACTAAAATTGCTACCTCCAAATTTTCTTAATATTTTTAATATTTAAAATTTATAAATATATTAATTTCATTCTCACAGTAATTTCATAACTTTTGATAATTTATTTGAAGTTGTAAGGAAATTAACACAAATCACTAAATTCTCTGCCACATATAAATGCTAGACGATTACTTAAAAAAAATCTATTTTTCCTGTGGATAGTTAGTCATGAATTTTTTATGTAAATTAGTTTTATCTATTGAAATTTAATGGGTAATGTTATTACTGATAAAAAGAGAGAGACGGAAAAGGGGCGTATAACATATCAATATTAGGTGATAGAAAAAGATGGTACACTAGGTAACATACTTAATCCATAACTAAAATAAATAAAAAATTAAAAAGAATTAAAAGAATTGGTGAAACATATTTTTTTGTTTCCAATATAGCAACAAAGTCTTGCATTCCTCGAGAGAAACATTCATAGTGAAACATTCTCCAATTCAGGTTTTCTTTCAAAATGGTAATTAGAGTTCTCAAATTCAAATTGTAAGAATGTGATAAATCAAAATTTAAAACCTTTGAGAGTTCTGAAATATAACTGAAATCTAAACAATGAAATTTTGAAGTTCTCTTTCTTTTTCCATTTCGAAAATGTGTTCTTAATCTCTCGTTCCTAAATTGCAATTTGAATAATGTATCTTCCAAAATCTATATTGAAATCCACAACTCCTTGTTTTAATTTGTGAAACCTAATGCCTAATCTGGTGTTTGAAAATGAAAACAGAAATTCCCAATTCTGATTTTGAAAATCAAAAGAGAAAACTCAATCGAGAGCTTTGTAAAGCAAGTGCGATTGAAGTCCTCATGTCGTTTATGCTTTAGATTGCATTATCATTGACAAATATTGGACAAATATCTTCATCGTGGCAACCTGCACTAATGGTGAGTCAGAGGAGATATTTGGAGGATTCATTGTTCGAGTACAGATAAAGGTATTGTTATTCTTTCTCTTTCATTTGTTGTTGGATAATTTTGAGTAGGTTTAAGGTAATTTACAAGATACTTTAAATGTATTTTTATAAATAGTTGTATTGTTTGTTCATTTTTTTTCTTGTACGTCAATTCTTGAGTTATAAGAGGATAAGATATAGATAATTTTTTTTTTTACTGAATATAACATTTGTGGAAATATAATTTTGTTTTGCATCTTATCTTATGTATTCAGGGTTCGTGATTCATCATCATGAGTTGGTGATTTTGGACAAGTAAGACATCATGTATAATTGAACCTAGCATGTGATAAATATTAATTTTGTTGTATTTCTTTATACTAATTGCATTTTCTTGTAGTTTCTTTTGATATTATTTATTGTTTTTGGATTAGATTTGTATTTTTCTAAGAAATAAAAGAGTTTATAAAAAAATGACTTTTTGTAGCTTATATTTTTCCTGAACCGTCTAGTGTAATGTTTTGACCTTTTAAAGATCTTATTTTGGAGTTGGAATTTACCTAAGAATCATTGGTTAAAGTTTCTTATTTCTTTAGTGTGGCAGGGTGTTGCTTGTGGTATATGTCATTCTTGTAGGATTTAAGAGTGTTGTGCGAGACTTGATTGTAAAGATTCTTTGTTATAGTGATATCTCAACTAGTGTGACTGAGAGAATAGATATAACTCTTGAAGAAGAATAAATCAGTATAAAAATATTTATGTGTTTCTTATGCTATCTCTCTTTATATTTTTGTAATAAGATTTTAAGTCTTCAAAAATTTAATCAATTAATTGAAGTAATTTAATAAAAATTAACTGATTAAAATTTATGATTTCTATTGGTTAAAAGTATTCTTAATATGTCATTTCATTATTCTAATTAGTTGACTTTTTTTTGTAAGATTTTCATTCTTGTCAAGATTGTTATAAATTTTCGAAAGTTCAATTTACCCCTCCTCTCTTGAACTCACTCTGCATTTCTAACAATCTCATTATATATATGCACATGTATGATGTGTTAAGGTTGCACTCGACAACTAGGAACTTAATATATTGGTCATTTATAATGATGTAAGTTTATTAAACATTATATCATTTTACTTTATATAATTTAATCATTAATTCTGCTTTAACTAATTGTACTAATTATACTTGTAGGTATATATGTCTGAAGTATGTATTAATAAGGGAAAATAGGATGTCTATGAATTTATAGACCCCAATCAATTAATCCTTGGGGAAATAAGAATGTTGAAACTCAAACATACACTACCAACTGTCTGATTACAGGGAAAAATAAATATATTTTTCACCTTATATTAATGAGTAAGTGCAATTTATAAGTCGTCAATTATTAGTACTTCATTACTTGTACTTATACTAATAGTCGTTTCAATGCAGACGTGACTAGTAGTTACTTGTGATATCCCTAAATGATCACAGTGTGTGGTATAAACATTTCCTAACTTGTGTCTTTTTTTCATTAGCTTATGCAGTGGAGTGACGAATAAAAAATTGATTGTCAATCTTGTGGAACGAATCTGGGGCTCAAACCTCAGCCAATACTCAATAGACACAGTGACGAATGTCTGCTAAAAATTTCAGACCAAAATACCCAAGAAGTAAGGCGTAGTAAGTCCTAGACCAAGAGTGAACAAAACCGGTTTTTCGAAAACAAAACGTCCTGGCTTTTCTTCCCCGTATCTTCCTTTTGTGATTCGTTTATGGACGTGCCTCCTTGCTTGGGTGCAAACAACATACGAAAGTGCTTGTGTAAATTTTTTTCAGCGCAATACGGACCCAGAATGAAATTGCATAAATTAGGCCAGAATTTCACAAGTTTCGGTAGAGGATAGCCTTGGTTTGCACAAAATTTCTAAAAAATTCTCCAGGAATAATTTTTTACTGAAATTCCACCCAAGAATCTCAACTGAATTTGGGAAAAAACTCGACAAATTTCAGGTCAAACGGATCAGTATTCACCCACGAAAAAAATCAAACAGTTTCGCACACAAACGAACCTTCTTTGCAGACCTGACAGTGATGAATAAAAAATTGATTGCCAATCTTGTGGGACGAATCTGGGGCTCAAACCTAAGCCAAAACTCAATAGACACAGTGACAAATGTTTGGTAAAAATTTCAGACCAAAATACCCAAGGAGTAAGGCGTAGTAAGTCCCCGACCGAGAGTGAACAAAACCGGTTTTCCAAAAACAAAACGTCCTGGCTTTTCTTTCCCGTATCTTCCTTTTGTGATTCGTTTATAGACGTGCCTCCTTGCCTGGGTGCAAAAAACATATGAAAGTGCTTGTGTGAATTCTTTTCAGCGCAATACGGACCCATAATGAAATTGCAGAAATTAGGACGGAATTTCATAAGTTTCGGTAGAGGATAGCCTTGGTTTTGGTTTGCACAAAATTTCTGAAAAATTCTCCCAGAATAGTTTTTTCCTGAAATTCCACCCAAGAATCTCCACTGGATTTGGGACAAAACGCGACAAATTTCAGGTCAAACGGAGCAGTATTTACCCACGAAAAAAATCAAACAGTTTCACACACAAACGAACCTTCCTTTTAGCTCTGGCAATGACAAATCAAAAACTGATTGCCAATCTTGTGGGACGAATCTAGGGCTCAAACTTCATCCAAAACTCAATAGACACAGTGACGAATGTCTGGTAAAAATTTAAGACCAAAATACCCAAGGAGTAAGGCGTAGTAAGTCTCAGACCAAGAGTGAAGAAAATTGGTTTTCCGAAAACAAAAACGTCCTGGCTTTTCTTCCCCGTATCTTCTTTTTGTGATTCGTTTATGGACGTGCCCCCTTGCCTGAGTGCAAAAAACATACGAAAGTGCTTGTGTGAATTTTTTTCAGCGCAATACGGACCCAGAAAGAAATTGCAAAAATTAGGCCGGAATTTCACATGTTTCGGTAGAGGATAGCCTTGGTTTGAATAAAATTTCTGAAAAATTCTTCCGGAATAGTTTTTTCCTGAAATTCCACCCAAGAATCTCCACTGGATTTGGGACAAAACGCGACAAATTTCAGGCCAAACGGATCAGTATTAACCCACAAAAAAATCAAACAGTTTCACACACAAACGAACATTCCTTTTAGCCTTGGAATGACGAATAAAAAATTGATTGTCAATCTTGTGGGACGAATCTGGGGCTCAAAACTCAGCCAATACTCAATAGACACAGTTACAAATGTCTGGTAAAAATTTCAGACCAAAATACCCAAGGAGTAAGGCGTAGTAAGTCCGAGACCGAGAGTGAACAAAACCGGTTTTCCGAAAACAAAACGTCCTGGCATTTCTTTCCCGTATCTTCCTTTTGTGATTCGTTTATGGACGTGCCTCCTTGCCTGTGTGCAAACAACATATGAAAGTGCTTATGTGAATTTTTTTCAACGCAATACGGACCCAGAATGAAATTGCAAAAATTAGGCCAGAATTTCACAAGTTTCGGTAGAGGATAACCTTGGTTCGCACAAAATTTCTAAAAAATTCTCCCGGAATAATTTTTTACTGAAATTCCACCCAAGAATCTCAACTGAATTTGGGACAAAACTCGATAAATTTCAGGTCAAACGGATCAGTATTCACCCACGAAAAAAATCAAACAGTTTCACACACAAACGAACCTTCTTTTCAGCCCTGGCAATGACGAATAAAAAATTGATTGCCAATGTTGTGGGACGAATTTGGGGCTCAAACCTCAGCCAAAACTCAATAGACACAGTGACGAATGTCCGGTAAAAATTTCAGACCAAAATACAAACGGAGTAAGGCGTAGTAAGTCCCAAACCGAGAGTGAACTAAACCGATTTTCCGAAAACAAAACGTCCTCGCTTTTCATCCCCGTATCTTCCTTTTGTGATTTGTTTATGGACGTGCCTCCTTTCCTTGGTGCAAACAATATATGAAAGTGTTTTTGTGAATTTTTTTCAGCGCAATACGGACACAGAATGAAATTGCAAAAATTAGGCCGAAATTTCAAAAGTTTCACTAGAGTATAACCTTGGTTTGCACAAAATTTTTAAAAAATTCTCTCGGAATAGTTTTTTCCTGAAATTCCACCCAAGAATCTCCACTGAATTTGGGACATAATGCGACAAATGTAAGGTCAAACGGATCAGTATTCACCCACGAAAAAAATCAAACAATTTCACACACAAACGAACCTTCCTTTCAGCCCTAGCAATGACGAATAAAAAATTGATTGTCAATCTTGTGGGACGAATCTGAGGCTCAAACCTTAGCCCAAACTCAATAGACACAGTGACAAATGTCTGGTAAAAATTTCAGACCAAAATACCAAAGGAGTAAGGCGTAGTAAGTCACAGACCGAGAGTGAACTAAACCGGTTTTCCGAAAACACAACGTCCAGGCTTTACATCCGCGTATCTTCTTTTTGTGATTCGTTTATGGACGTGCCTCCATTCTTGGGGGCAAACATCATAAGAAAGTGCTTGTGTGAATTTTTTTCAGCGTAAAACGGACCCAGAATGAAATTGCAGAAATTAGGCCGGAATTTCACAAGTTTCGGTAGAGGATAGCCTTGGTTTGCACAAAATTTCTTAAAAATTCTCCCAGAATAGTTTTTTTCCTGAAATTACAAAAAAGAATCTCCACTGAATTTGGGAAAAAACGCGACAAATTTCAGGTCAAACGGATCAGTAAACACCGAAGAAAAAAATCAAATAGTTTCACAAACAAACGAACCTTACTTTCAACTATGGCAGTGACGAATCAAAAATTGATTGCCAATATTGTGGGACGAATTCTGGGCTCAAACGTCAGCCAACTCAATAGACACAGTGACCAATGTCTGGTAAAAATTTCAGACCAAAATACCCAAGAAGTAAAACGTAGTAAGTCTCAGACCGAGAGTAGAAAAAACTGGTTTTCCGAAATCAAAACGTCTGGCTTATCTTCCCCGTATCTTCCTTTTGTGATTCGTTTATGGACGTGCCTCCTTGCCTGGGTGCAAACAACATACGAAAGTGTTTGTGTGAATTTTTTTCAGTGCAATACGGACCCAGAATGAAATTGCAAATATTAGGCTAGAATTCACAAGTTTCGGTAGAGGATAGCCTTGGTTTGCACAAAATTTCTAAAAAATTGTCCCGGAATAGTTTTTTTTCCTAAAATTCCACCCTAGAATCTCCACTGAATTTGGGACAAAACGCGACAAATTTCAGGTCAAACAAATGAGTATTCACCCGCGAAAAAAATCAAACAGTTTCAAAGACAAACAAACCTTTCTTTCAGCCCTGGCAGTGATGAATCAAAAATTGATTGTAAATCTTGTGGGACGAATCTGGGGCTCAAACGTCAGCCAATATTCAATAGATACAGTGACGAATGTCTGGTAAAATTTCAGACCAAAATATCAAAGGAGTAAGGCGTAGTAAGTCTCAGACCGAGACTAAACAAAACCGGTTTTCCGAAAAAAAAATGTCCTGGCTTTTCTTCCCCGTATCTTTCTTTTGTGATTCGTTTATGGACGTGCCTCCTTGCCTGGGTGCAAACAACATACGAAAGTGCTTTTGTGAAATTTTTTCATCGCAATACGAACCCAGAATGAAATTGCAGATATTAGGCCGGAATTTCAAAAGTTTCGGTAGAGGATAGCCTTGGTTTGCACAAAATTTCTGAAAAATTCTCCCAGAATAGTTTTTTTCAAAAATTCCACTCAAGAATCTCCACTGAATTTGGGACAAAACGCGACAAATTTCAGGTCAAACGGATGAGTATTCACCAACGAAAAAAATCAAACAGTTTCACACACAAACGAAACTTCCTTTTAGCTCTGGCAGTGACGAATCAAAAATTGATTGCCAATGTTGTGGGACGAATCTGGGGCTCAAACCTCAGCCAAAACTCAATAGACACAGTGACGAATGTCTGGTAAAAATTTCAGACGAAAATACCAATGGAGTAAGGCGTAGTAAGTCTCAGACCGAGAGTGAACAAAACCTATTTTTCAAAAACAAAACGTCCTGGCTTTTCTTCCCCGTATCTTCCTTTTGTGATTCGTTTATGGACGTGCCTCCTTGCCTGGGTGGAAACAACATACGAAAGTGCTTGTGTGAAATTTTTTCATCGCAATACAAACCCATAATGAAATTGCAGATATTTGGCCGGAATTTCACAAGTTTCGGTAGAGGATAGCCTTGGTTTGCACAAAATTTCTGAAAAATTCTCCCAGAAGAGTTTTTTCCTGAAATTCCACCCAAGAATCTCCACTGAATTTGGGACAAAACGCGACAAATTTCAGGTCAAACAGATCAGTATTCACCGACGAAAAAAATCAAACAGTTTCACACACAAACGAACCTTCCTTTCAGCTATGGTAGTGACGAATCAAAAAATTGATTGCCAATGTTGTGGGACGAATCTGGGGCTCAAATGTCAGCCAAAACTCTATAGATACAGTGACGAATGTCTGGTAAAAATTGCAGACCAAAATACCCAAGGAGTAGGGCGTAGTAAGTCCAAGACCGAGAGTGAACAAAATCGGTTTTCTGAAAACAAAACTTCTTGGTTTTTCTTCCCCGTATCTTCCTTTTGTGATTCTTTTATGGACGTGCCTCCTTGCCTGGGTGCAAACAACATACGAAAGTGCTTGTGTGAATTTTTTTCATCGCAATACGAACCCAGAATGAAATTGCAGATATTAGACCGGAATTTTAGAAGTTTCGGTACAGGATAGCCTTGGTTTGCACAAAATTTCTGAAAAGTTCTCCCAGAATAGTTTTTTCCTGAAATTCCACGCAAGAATCTCCACTGAATTTGGGACAAAAAGCGATAAATTTCAGGTCAAACGGATTAGTATTTACCCAGAAAAAAAATCAAACAGTTTCACACACAAACGAACCTTCCTTTCAGCCCTGACAGTGACGAATAAAAAATTGATTGCCAATCTTGTGAGACGAATCTGGGGCTCAAACCTCAGCCAAAACTCAATAGACACAGTGACGAATGTCTGGTAAAAATTTTAGACCAAAATACCCATGGAATAAGGTGTAGTAAGTCCCAGACCGAGAGTGAACAAAACCGGTTTTCCGAAAACAAAACGTCCTGACTTTTCTTCCCCGTATCTTCCTTTTTTGATTCGTTTATGGACGTGCCTCCCTGCCTGGGTGCAAACAACATACGAAAGTGCTTGTGTGAATTTTTTTCAGCGCAATATGGACGCCTAATGAAATTGCAGAAATTAGGCCGGAATTTCACAAGTTTCGGTAGATGATAGCCTTGGTTTGCACAAAATTTCTGAAAAATTCTCCCGGAATAGTTTTTTCCTGAAATTTCACCCAATAATCTCCTCTGAATTTGGGACAAAACGCGACAAATTTTAGGTCAAACGGATGAGTATTCACCCACGAATAAAATCAAATAGTTTCACAGATAAACGAACCTTCCTTTCAGCCCTGGCAGTGACGAATCAAAAATTGATTGCCAATCTTGTGGAACGAATATGGGGCTCAAACTTCAGCCAAAACTCAGTAGACACAGTAACGAATGTCTAGTAAAATTTCAGACCAAAATACCCAAGGACTAAGGCGTAGTAAGTCCCAGACTGAGAGTGAACAAAAGCGGTTTTCCAAAAAAAAACGTTCTGGCTTTTGTTCCTTGTATCTTCATTTTGGGATTCATTTATGGACGTTCCTCCTTGCCTGGGTGCATTCAACATACGAAAGTGGTTGTGTGAATTTTTTTCTGCGCAATACGGTCCCGGAATGAAATTGCAGAAATTAGGCTGGAATTTCACAAGTTTCGGTAGGGGATAGCCTTGGTTTGCACAGAATTTCTGAAAAATTCTCCCAGAATATATTTTTCCTGAAATTCCACCCAAGAATCTCCACTGAATTTGGAACAAAACGCGACAAATTTCAGGTGAAACGGATGAGTATTCACACACGAAAAAAATCAAACAGTTTCACACACAAACGAAACTTCCTTTCAGCCCTGGCAGTGACGAATAAGAAATTGATTGCCAATCTTTTGGGACGAATCTGGGGCTCAAACCTCAGCCAAAACACAATAGACACAGTGACGAATGTCTGGTAAAAATTGAGACCAAAATACCCAAGGAGTAATGCGTAGTAAGTCCCAGACTGAGAGTGAACTAAACCGGTTTTCCAAAAACAAAACGTCCTTGTTTTTCTTCCCCGTATCTTCCTTTTGTGATTCGTTTATGGACGTGTCTCATTGCCTGGGTGCAAAAAACATACGAAAGTGCTTGTGTGAATTTTTTTCAGCGTAATACGAACCCATAATGAAATTGCAGAAATTAAGCCGGAATTTCACAAGTTTCGGTAGAGGATAGCCTTGGTTTGCACAAAATTTCTAAAAAATTCTCCTGGAATAGTTTTTTTCCTGATATTCCACCCAAGAATCTCCACTGAATTTGGGACAAAACGCGACAAATTTCAGGTCAAACGGGTGACTATTCACCCACGAAAAAAATCAAACAGTTTCACACACAAACGAACCTTCCTTTCAGCCCTGGCAGTGATGAATAAAAAATCGATTGCCAATCTTGTGGGACGAATCTGGGGCTCAAACCTCAGCCAAAACTCAATAGACACAGTGACGAATGTCTTCTAAAATGTTCAGACCAAAATACCCAAGGAGTAAGGCGTAGTAAGTCCCAAACCAATAGTGAACAAAACCGATTTTTCGAAAACAAAACATCCTAGCTTTTCTTCGCCGTATCTTCCTTTTGTAATTCGTTTATGGACGTGCCTCCTTGCCTGGGTGCAAACAACATACGAAAGTGCTTTTGTGAATTTTTTTCATCGCAATACGGACCCACAATGAAATTGCAGAAATTAGGCCGGAATTTCAGAAGTTTCGGTAGAGATAGCCTTGGTTTGCACAAAATTTTCTAAAAATTCTCCTGGAATATTTTTTTCCTGAAATTCCACCCAAGAATCTCCACTGAATTTGGGACAAAACGCGACAAATTTCAGGTCAAACGGATGAGTATTCACCCACGAAAAAAATCAAACAGTTTCACACACGAACGAA
>Ga0123341_1001459_pt1 | contig 17812 bp, 16 predicted proteins | sample Turbeapinknodule_FD_89959 | JGI IMG/M metagenome (GOLD analysis project Ga0123341, IMG submission 89959) | Root nodule microbial communities of legume samples collected from Mexico - Turtle bean Mexico pink nodule | ecosystem: Host-associated > Plants > Roots > Nodule | place: Mexico: Nepantla...
CACAGTGTGTGTCTGAAAAACTACTTGAATTATTTTTTAATGTTTAGACGTTATCTAGATAATATATATATTGTAGGAACTGTTTTAACTTTTTAAAGTGTGACATAATATAATTAATATATGAAAATATTAGTTTTAATATTGGATGGTTTTTAATAACGTATACTGAGATAATAATAAATGTAAATAGTTTATATATATACATTGAATAATATATTTTGCGTTGTTAAAAACTAAAGGTTCATTAATTATTGTAACGAAGCATAGCTTTATTTTATTCACACATGTAATACTTTTATTGAAACATTAATTTCTTTTATTCAAACTCACAGTGAATGATTTTTAATCTCACACTGTAATTATTAAAGTGACAAAAACATCATAATTATTTTCTTACAAGTCAAAAAATTAAATATAGATAAAAATAAAATGTCATAACCTTTTAACATAAATTAACAATAATATAGATATATTTTTATCCTTGGTGAAGATTGAAGAGTGTGTTTGGGAAGCAGAATTTGACGTGAAGGCGAAGGTTAAAGAAAGCCTTCACGTGGTTTGGCTTATCCTATAAAACAACCAAACACTTAAGACAGAGAGAGAGAGAGAGCAATAAGTTAGTGAGAGCGAAGGTTAAAGAAAGAAGAGACACAAAAATATTATGTGAGCGAGAAAAACCCAACAACACTGTGTCTCACTCTCGCCCACTCAAAACGACGCCGTCCACACTCTCCCAACCAAAACCATCTTCTCCCTCCATTCATTATCACACCCCAAAACCAAACCAAAAAGCCACAGAAGATTATATCATAAAGCTCATCTTATTTATTATTTATATATATATTTATATATGTTTTCGAATCCTCTTTTTCATTTCAAATTCGAAGCCACGAAATCTCAACTCTGATTCAAAATGGCGGAGCAGACCAACCGTTGGAGCTGGGACGTCACCGGCTTCGACCCGTGGAAGTCGTCTCCGGCGTCGCAATCTCCGCCGCCTCCGCTCGACCAAGCTGATCGGAAACCTACTGCGCCGTTGCTGCGGCGCTACTCCATTTCTGCTACGTCGGTTCTTCCACAATCCAGGCAGTCCGTCGCCTTGAAGCTTAACCGGTTGAAGGACAAAGTCAAGGTAATGCGTTTTCGGCTCCACTTGTCACTGTGCTGTTGCTTCTTTTTCTTCTTCTTCTTCTTCTTTGCAACGGCGACGTTTTGGCCTTCTTCCTTTTTATTCTTGTTTTGGAAAGTGTTTCAATGTTTTTAGTTTCTGCTTCGTTGCTAGTGCTCGCAACGGCGACGTTTTGGCCTTCTTCCTTTTCATTCTTGATTTGGAAAGTGTTCCAATGTTTTTAGTTTCTGCTTCGTTGCTGGTGCTCGCAACGGCGACGTTTTGGCCTTCTTCCTTTTCATTCTTGATTTGGAAAGTGTTCCAATGTTTTTAGTTTCTGCTTCGTTGCTGGTGCTCGCAACGGCGACGTTTTAGCTCGTGTTTCAGCTGTTACGTGCTGTGTTGTGTGGTTTGTACAAGTAGTTTCAGCGTGTGAAGAAAGGAAAGGTGCAATGCGGGCGGAGTTTGGAGGCTCTGTAGAATCTCTAGGTACTACGCTGGGGTAGCATCAGAAACTGTATAGGGTTTGTTTCGGGGTTGTGTATTGAAGGATGTTTGCACCTAACATGAGCGCGTTGATTTTTTGAATGAATGACTGAAGATTATGTGTTCTCTTCTCCTCCATTGTCCTTTTGTGGACTTCTATTAATTATTGGAGGGCTTTTGCTGCTTGTATTGTTTGTAGTACATGATGGTTCCGTGATGACGACGATAAAGGGGGTGCTCTTGCGGTGTCAATATTTTGAATTCAGGCTTAGGGTGTTTTAGAAGAGGCTGTTTAGAATAATATGATATGAGCAAAAAGAATTCGGCGTAGGAATCAAACCATGGATGCTAAAAATGTGATGGTGCATGTTTATAATTTGACTTCTAGTTGTAAAAAAACAGAGTACCGACCGACGTGCCCGTTTTGAAAACTCGTGGAGTGGACTATTTTTGTTTGTTTTCCATGTATGCTATTTGACTAGTATAAACCAAATGGTTAGTTTCATATGTTATGAAATGATTACACTATTCTATTATACAGAGTTGCGTATTGAAAATCACTTTCTGTAATGGAATGTGCTGATAAGGGATTTTTGGGTGGTTTGGTTTTAGGTTCCAACCTCCATGCAGCCATTTATCAAGGAAAAATAAGAGGGATAGAAGATGTAATGCTTTTTATACTATTTAAATTTTTAAATTACTAGCTAATTTTTACTGGTGTGTCTTCTATCTGGTTTGCGTTATTGTTTTTCATGTGGCAACTTTGCCAATTCTTTCGGATCATGCGATTTTGGGTTTAGTCATGTGTTAACAATCACATCAGATATTTTGCACAGCTTGCTAGAGAAGACTATATGCAATTAAGACAAGAGGCAAATGAACTTCAAGAATATTCAAATGCAAAACTTGATCGAGTTACACGATATCTAGGCGTTCTTGCAGAGAAAACCCGCAAGCTAGGTAAGAAATTAATTTTTCCTGACTCTTGGCTCATGCTTAGAATGAACCGAAGGTTTTGGAATATTGACATTTCTCCTGTAAATTCTTTTGCTTGAATGAAATACTTAATTTCAGGACAACATGAGATTCATTCTTTAAACCCGTGTAGGGAAATGAGAGTCTTGGTTTTTCTCACAGTTACAAGGTCTGATCTATGCTACCATAATAGATAATAGATTTGGCATTTTTAGCATTTAGTTTCTTGAAATAAATGAAGTTAAGCAAGATTTTATCTTTTCTTTCTAGTACCCAAGAATTTTCGGGGAAGGGTGGTTTCTCTGTTTAAAACTTTGGTACATTTTTTGTTCTTCTTTTGTATGTGAAATTGTACTGTTGGTTTTCTGTCACTAAATTTTGAAAATTTACTTTGAATTTCAGATCAAGTTGCCCTTGAAACTGAAGCAAGAATAGCTCCACTGATCAATGAGAAAAGAAGATTATTCAATGATTTATTAACATCTAAAGGTAGTTTATGCGTAAATTTTCCTTGAGTGTTAGGCAGTTTCTTTACATACACTCATTTTTGGTCTTCTGCACTCTCTTTATATAGTAACCGGAAGTGAAGCTGGTTAAATACACAATGTTCCTCTTATTTAAGCATACTCATATATAAGCTTTTCTGAGCTGAAAAATGCAGCAATTAATATTATTTGCAGGAAACATACGAGTATTTTGCCGAGCAAGGCCATTATTTGAAGATGAAGGTCCTTCAGTTGTTGAATTTCCAGATGGCTATACCATTAGTGTAAATACTGGTGATGAATCCTCATCTAATGCCAAGAAAGACTTTGAATTTGACCGAGTTTATGGACCACATGTGGGTCAAGGTAAAAGGATTTTATCCTTTCTTACCATCTCTTTAGTTTAAACATGTCTTTGATATGTACTTTTTAGATCACTCATCACCTTTGATTTTCTGTTTGCAGCCGAGTTATTCAGTGATGTTCAACCACTGGTACAGTCAGCTTTGGATGGATATAATGTTTCCATACTTGCATATGGACAAACCCTTTCTGGAAAGACACACACTATGGTTGCTTTCTTTCTTTTGCTGTTTGTGTGTGTGCATTCACATATCAATTCCTCTCAAATAAATTACAATAAAATAAAAAGAGTTTCAAATTCAATGTTGTCTAATATTGGAAATGAAATGGCTGCCCTATGGGTGAATTACTTTTACATGTTCTTTTTTGTCTTAGTCAATGATGATTGGCCTAATCAATTGCTTCTTTGATGTTCATTTGTTACTCCCAGGAAGGATCAAGCTATGATCGGGGACTATATGCTCGTTGTTTTGAGGAGTTGTTTGATTTATCCAATTTAGATAAAACTTCTACTTCTCAGTATAAATTCTGTGTTACAGTTTGCGAGCTATATAATGAACAGGTCTCTTTCTGTTTTCACTTATTGCATGCACCCTTCCTGTTGTGTTTCTGGTGTACTTTCTGATTTTCTGTTCACTTAGGATTATTAATTTTTTTTTATATACTTTTATGTGTTTTCAGACAAGGGATCTACTTTTGGAGGCAGGGAAAAACACTCCTAAACTCAGCTTGGGATCACCTGAATGTTTTGTGGAACTGGTGCAGGAAAAAGTTGACAATCCTCTTGAGTTTTCTGCAGTTTTAAAAACTGCATTGCAGACTCGGGAAAATGATTTAGCAAAGAATAACGTTTCTCATTTGTACGGTCTAAATTCTCTGCCTGCATTATATTGTGTTGACAGTGGTTTCACTTATGTCATTTTGAGTTGCACGATATACTATTTTGATAGCATACTTTTTATCAATGTAACTGTTGAGATCAATGCAAATGGAAGATCGTTTTGTTGATATAATCTACCATGATATATGTCTCTGTGTGTGTATTGGTTTGAGAAGACATTGCTTTCTAATTTGATGATTTCACAAATAATTATAAGTGTCTCCCTTTTTTCGCTTTGTTTTCTATTTTCGAATATTTGTACTATTTGTACTAGAAACAGTGTAAATAACATTTTCTATTAAATGTATCATTGTGATATTGTATTATCGGAAAGAAGATTGTCAAAGGTTCTTCTTTTGTAGTTGTTAGTATTTTGATATTTCTGTGCATTTGTTGCCATATTTTTTGACTGCTGTAGACTAATTCACCTCTGGATTTCATGTATTTTTGTGTCAGGATTGTCACGGTACACATATTTTATAACAATTTGACCACTGGTGAAAACTCATATAGTAAACTCTATCTGGTTGATTTAGCTGGAAGTGAAGGTTCAATAACCGAAGATGATAGTGGGGACCATGTCACAGATTTACTGCATGTTATGAAGTCTCTTTCAGCGTATGTAACTTCAATGCTTTATTTTTCTCCATTAGTAAATTTATCAGTGTTTGCTTATTAGTTGGCTAGGGTTTTGTCCATCCATGTCTTTAGGTGGCAATACACTTAAAGTATTTTCTGTTGTCCTATATATGTTAATTTATCAGTTTTCATTACTTTGTTGCAAATGTTACCAAGTAAGCTAACCAAATTTTTAGGTCTGCTTCTGCCTAGGGAACAAATGTTTCGATAATTAATCTCCTAATAGTAGATGTGGGTTTGCATTTCATGTATGGTGTTTCGGCACTATACTTATATTTAAGGGCTATACTTTATCTTGCATTTACTTATTTCCTTAAGTCCCCTATCAATGATGAAATGGATTTTAAAGCTCCAATAAGCATATTCACAATCAAGTTTAGATGTGGTTTCTGGTTAAACTAGTTCTGGAAGGAAGATTGAGGAACAACAATAGTACTTGAACCTGGTCCTGATTTGTGTACTGTAATGAACCATGCTTAGATAACACTTCTTTGTATGTACAAAAATGAAATGCAATTTGATTCTTCGTAACTCCTAATATGTGCTGGCAATTTTCTTCTTTTCTGTATAGGTTTTATTTTTGGGCAAGTTTAGTTGAAAGAATGTGGTGCAGTGAAAAATTTAAATTTCTGACTTGTTGCATTTTTAAAATGAATATGCAGGCTGGGAGATGTTTTGTCTTCTTTAACATCAAAGAAGGATATAGTACCTTATGAAAATTCAGTGCTAACAAAACTGCTTGCAGATTCACTTGGTATTGATTTTTTTCTTCCCTCTTAGTATCTTTGAAGGTTGAACTTGTTATGGTAGCATCTATATGGTTGTAGATTTGTTATATCTGATGTAACATTGATGTACTATTAACAGCATTGTCTCTGCTTATTAAAATGCCAATGAGCTTTTACAACTTGGGTGTGGTTTTTTCATTGTTAGAAGACTGTGGCCATATATCACATGCCACATAATTTTTTGTTTATGTGTATTATTGTTTAGAAGGATTCAATTATTGTAATTCTAGGGAATAGTCTCCACTAACTGTATCTAGAGTCTTTATATCTGAATGACATGCTCAACCTTTGTACCACATTCTTAAAGAATAAAAAGCTTTTCATTCTCTAATTCTCTCCAAAGAGACTCTGTTCTGTCTCTCTCAGTCTCCCCCTCTAACTTTAACATGGAATCAAAGTGATATGAGCTGCCATAACCTGTCCTGTCACATAGTCACATCACATGTGCTACTGTCTGGGTAATCATGAAGCTGTTGTCTGATATTGTCTTCATTTGATATTCTGTTAGTCTTGTTGCTTATTCAGAAATATGTTGCTGCATATGCATTCTTCTGTTGCTATAACTGTTTTCTTTTATTTCTACAATTACATTTTATTCCAATTAGTCCCATATCAGTGCTTAAAAGGACCCTTGTCTTTGTCTTTGGATTAATTTGGTTCTTTTACAGAAATTTTGAACATCCCCTTTCTTTAATTGTCCATCTTTGAAAAAGAAACAAATATTATTTCTCTTCCTCACAAATAAAACATTTTATTTACATTAGCCAATAAAAGATTTCCTCCTTCAATTTCAGAAAGAGGGCAGATTCAAAAGCTAATTTTAAGGTGATAATGGCCATGGAGCTTCTTTCAACTTATTATAAAAATTTTAGGTCGTTGCCATTAGGAAGAACAGTGGCTTCTCCATGAAGTTTCCAAGAAAATATTATGGTCCCTGTATTCATTGCCTATTTTTCTTTTGTTGAGGGTTTGGGTGGCTTTGCTACATTGATGTCTTTTATTCCACCAAAGGATACCTTATCCTATGATGGATAGACAAAGACATTGGTAAATGAAGCAACATTTACAAATTACCTGCATTTTGTGTATAAGAAAGGATTTACCTTCATTTCTAACTATAGCTATTTTTGCTTTTCACTCTTTTTGTTCTCTAAATTGATTCCCCATGTAATTGTATACTTTTTTAATGATTCATCCTGATTTGAATCAGTTCTTTCTGATCAATTTCAGGCACGTGATCTAATTTTTGCAGTTAGTGCTATTTAATATGTGCAGGTGGGAGTTCAAAAACTCTGATGATTGTGAATGTGTGTCCAAGTGTTTCAAATTTATCTGAGACATTGTCGTCTCTCAATTTCTCTGCTAGAGCTCGAAACTCTATGTTAAGCCTGGGAAACCGAGACACAATTAAAAAGTGGAGAGATGTTGTAAGTTCCCATTCTCATTTCTCCCTTTGATCTCTTTACTCATCAGTGATAATTTTTGTTAGAAGATTTTTAAAGTCATTACTACATATTACACATGATAAGATTGTATGTGGATTCAATGATGTTGAGTGCAATCTAGGGAGTTAGTGATTTCAAATTTTTCTATTTATACCATGTATTGTGTTTGCCATATTTTTTCTTAGGCAAATGATGCACGAAAGGAGCTCTACGATAAAGAAAAAGAAATCAATGATCTAAAGCAAGAGGGTTTGGAGCTCAAGCAGGCGCTTAAAGATGCAAATGATCAGTGTGTTTTACTCTTCAATGAAGTGCAGAAGGCATGGAAAGTTTCTTCTGCATTGCAGACTGATTTAAAGGTTTGGTATTTGAATTAGCCTGTCACAGTTTTCCAGTTCTTCATGCAGTGACATGTTATTTGGCGACTTGTAAATTATGTTTTGAAAAGTGTCATGCTTGGGTTATGTCAATCCATTGAGCAATTCTACATTATTTGTGCCACAACATGTTAAAAGAGCATATATACATTTAAAGTTTTAAATCAGTCTTTTGACTGCCTACTCAGTCAATTATAATATCAAATCCAACATTGTGCATCTTCTTATGTCATCTTGATTTAGGTTTGCTGAGGTGGGTGTTCTGTTAAATGTTTTAAACATTTTGTGTTAAGTTCTGATCCATGACATTATAATAACTGTTTGTCAATTTTCATCTTCTTATCCGAACTTATACTTTACACATATTTGACAATATATTATTTTTCTTTTTCTAATTTTATGAATTGTTCATTAACAACATATTACTTTGTTTAGTTAACACGTTTCAATATTTTAGGCTGCAAAATATCCCCTAATTCCTGAGAACATCCATCCTTTATTATCAACACTAAGTTGATATGTTTTAATATAAAGGCATCTTCCTTGCCTGTGACCTGCATTATTGTTTTTATTTGTTGTAGTCGGAGCATGAATTTCTGTCAGATAAACACAATATAGAGAAAGAACAAAATACTGAGCTTAGAAATCAAGTTGCTCAACTTCTACGGTTAGAGCAAGATCAAAAATTGCAGATACAAGAACAAGATTCAACCATCCAAAGTTTGCAGGTTGGTCCTATGTTATACTAGCTTGCATTACTTATTTATGTGAACTTCTTGAATGGTGTACAAATCCAATTTCTAAGTACTTTAACAACTACAGTTTCTCGATAAAGGTTAGAATGGTCTAACATAACTTTTCTAGTGAATGAATGTTTATCAGTTTTGTTTGTTACTTGAGTATATAAATTATAATTGAGCTTTAAATTTTTTGCAATTGCTTCTTAATCCTAAATTCTTATTACTTTTATTTATTTATTTCACTCTCCCTGTTGAGTTTTGGACTTTGTACTCTGGTTCAATGCTCTGCTTCTGCAGTTCTTTCTTTTGCATGCTACCAACTGCTATTTATATTATCAAATTTATGTGTGTACAGGTGACATTTCCAACACAGCTGTAGCAACGATACTTTGTCATCATTGAGTAGTTTGAACCAATGTTTTTAAACCAAATCAGTCATTGAAACGGTGAAAACACTGATTCAAGGTTTTGTGGTTCAAATGTGTTTGAAAAAGTATTAATAAAATAATAATAACTAAATAATATTAATTTTTAATAATTATATAACAATGAAAATTAAAATAAAGCACCATTTTATAGGTTCTTAACAACTTAAAGAGAACATGAAAATAGACCAAACCAAATATAACTTAATACTTTATGTTTTTACTAAGCAAAATAATGTCCATTAACACTATAAGTGTATGTATAGAATAAAAAAGAAAATGGCAAATTGATATAATATAGAACAAATAAATCAAGATATTTTTTTTTAAAGTAATATAAGTGACTAAATTATGTTTTTGTAAATAAAAAATTAATAATAATTGGTAATTAATTTATTTGTATGTTCTGTACTTATTAAAAGTGTTTTTATTTGCCTTAAAGATGCTTTATATTATTTTTTTTTAAATTAGTGGCTTCAAACTGGTTTGACCAGTTCTGTATAGAGCTGAGTTTTTGTGTAGCTGAACGTGTAACTGGATTAGTCAAACTGGCCAGTCTGATTTTTAAATCACCGGTTTGAACAGTATCAATTTCACCCTTTCCTGAATTCTTTTATTAAAATACAAATAATGAAGTTAATCCTTATTTAGGTGTAATGATGTGCGTTATTTCCATGCTTGCCAGATAGTTCAGTGTTCCATTTTTTTTTCTATCTGATGCAGGCTAAAATTAGAACCCTCGAAACTCAACTCAATGAATCTATTAAAGCTCAACCTAGGTCAATACCTGTATCAGAGCCAGAGTCTGCTGATGTATCCAATTCAAAACTAACTGGAGATGGCATAGACTCTTCTGCAGTAACCAGAAAACTAGAAGAGGAACTAAAGAAACGTGATGCGCTGATTGAGGTTTGTTATGGTTGGCAATTGTGTTTGATTGTCAGTCTTTTCCCCCCCATTATTATATGGTTATTGCTTTCAAACATAAACCAAAATCTTCATAAGAAATATTACTGGCCATAGTACTCTGTATATCTTTTAGATGCAAAATGGTATAAGTAGGAGTATGTGGTATGGTTGAATCATCATGTTTGAAAGCAGCAATTAAGTCTAAAACTGAAACGATGACATAGTTACTATGGTGGCATTTTTAATATATATAATATAATGAAAAGGCAAAAAAGATAAAACTAAACCGGCGGCCAAAAAAACACAGCTTAAAATTTTGGTTTGTATATTCTGATGACCTTCTAGATGCTAAATGGTATACATACGAGAACATGGTGTGGGTGGACCACCATGTTTGAAAGTGATAATTAATTCTAGAACATAAATGGGGATATTGTTAGTATGCCTTATTAATACATATGAAGAAAGGGCAAAAAATATAAAAGGTAAACCGGCAACCAAGAAAACACAGCTTAAAATTTTGTTTTGTATTTTCTGACCTTCTAGTTTGTATAAGATATACCCCGTTAAAAAAGTTCTGGATATTTATTTTGTTTAATTCTTCAGATGTATTGAATTTTGATATGCCTACTATAGTTGTATATTGATCTGGAGAGATGAGAGGCTAAACCTAAATTTGATATTTGATGGTTTGCAGAGGTTGCATGAAGAAAATGAGAAATTGTTTGATAGATTAACTCAGAGTCAGAAAGCATCTACAGCTGGATCACCTAAGGTAGGAAAGTTTCACAACTCACTAGATTAACTGTATACGATCACTATCTGTGTTGTATGAAAAGGAGGTATTGTTATCGACTTTTTAAAATTTGACACCAACTATTTTAATGTTTATGGTCATTTATTTGAATAAATCACACTGCATAATATGGCCCTCTTTCTTCTGATTAATGGTTCTGTCTCAAAGCACTAAGTGCTTTATATCTTGCGCATAAGTCATATTTGATTGTGAAGAACTTCTAATTCAAAAAACTGTCTTCTATTCTATGGGCTGCAACCATATATGTCTTTTTTCCTACCATTGCTTGCTTTAAAATGAATCAGGATTTCAGCAACACATGGTAATGTATATACATACGTGTCCCAAATAGCATCCAAAGAGTAATGTAACAATTATTTTATATCAATGGTCATGCTTTTTTTTGCTTTGTGTGGGTACTTCTGGCTCCCTAAAATTTTCAGTTGTCAAGTCCATTAGCTCGTGGTTCAGCTAATGTTCAGCCTCGGAGTACAGGAAGGTACGATTTTATTCTATTCCTTGTAATTTTTGTTTTGTTTACTAGCATATGATTATTGACCATATTCTGGTTGGCTTGATACAGAAATGGAAGTGGCAACAATACAAGTTCTCGTTCTGTGGATGTTCTTCCTTCACCTTTAGCCACTGATAAAAATGATGGCACAGTTGCTCTAGTTAAAACTGGCTCTGAATTAGTTAAGAGTACCCCTGCAGGTGAATATCTTACTGCTGCTTTGAATGACTTTGATCCAGACCAATATGAAGGGCATGCTGCCATTTCTGATGGTGCAAACAAGCTTTTGATGCTGGTATGCATGAATGATCTATTTATGATTCAGTTTGCTAAAAACAGATTTATTGTAATATGAACAGATGTTTGTTATTTTCAGTTATGTTAAGCTGAGTCTTTCTGGGAAGAATGTCCAAATCCTGATCTAGTGTTTTTGAACATTTTGGTATGCATATAAGGCTCTACTCACTCACTGTCAATACAACGACTTGGATTACATCCCATGGTATCAGAATTTGATATGTAGAAAACAGAGAAAAGCTTTAACAAACAAGAACTGAATATTATTTTCACTCACTAAGTACAAAAACAGAGTCTATATATAGACTCAAGAGGTTACACAACCATAACAGAAAACAGAAACAACAAAAACACTAGCAGCTAACATTCAGTTGAATAACTGAATGTGTACATTACTAATACAAGGGATCTCATTACACTATGACACTTCTCTTGTCTAGGATACATTGCCGCCAGTCTTTGTTGATTGGGATGTCAGCCATGTACAATTTATCAGTAAAATGTCCAAACTTCCTGTTAAAGCTTGCCTTCCTTGTAATTGAAAGCACAGATTTCCATCTTCATCCTCACATCTAAACATGGCATGATACCAGAACCTAATACCAATACATCATCCTCGCTAACCCTATGATCTAGTGTATTTGTTCATCCAAATCATTAAAAAATCCATAAAATTCTTAAACCTTTAAGCACCCTACACAAATAATTTTGTATCCATTGTTTATTAAGACCAAGCACAAAATTGATGGATACCAAATGATTTGCCAATTGGTAACAATTTATAGGAGCCCTAAACATTGTGTTTTAATATATGCCTTTGGTGCACCCACATAAATCTGAGGGTCTTACCAATTGATTTCATAGCTTTTAGCCATGTCTTAGGCTCTCAGTTACTAGTGAACAGTATGAGTGGTGATGCTGGCATTGTATTATTTGCTTAGGACCAGTCAAAGGGCTAGTGCATAGCCAACTTGCATTGTTGTTGGGGTTGTGGAACATGTGGTGGGATGTTGAGCACCAATTACAAGGTATGCAACATGAGTCCTGATTGGAAGTAGGTATTCTAGTTTGAGGAATTTAAGGTCAGATTTCATTTTAAAACTAATTGACATTAAGTTGTCCAATAGATGTATAATATAAGTCACTCCAAAAATTGAGATAGGCGATGCGGGATTGCCAACACCCTCCTTCACAAATGTTTGTGGAAAGGGCGAGTCTATTAGAATAGGTGATTTACTTAGAAAGTTATAGACTCTGATACTAGGTCAAATTTCATCTTAAAGCCATTTGACATTGAGTGAAGTTTTCCAATAGATATATAAGACATACTTCAACAATTGAGGTCGGGTGATGTTGTACTTTCCAACAAACCCCATCCATATCTACTTGCCAAACTAGACGAGCTTAGCAAAATAGGCAATTACCAAGATGAGCTATGGACTTGAATAGCATTTCAGATTTCATTTTAAAATCAATTGACCTTAAGGGAAGTTGTCTAACACATATATAAACTGCACTCCAAGAACTGAGGTAGGTAATGTGGTACTTCCCAATATTTATAAAGCCTTGTGCTATGGTTCTCCCAAGGTTTTTATCAGCATCCTGCAGCAAAGAAATCTCAAAGCTGGAGGATGGACAGGAAGTTCTTAACAGCCATTTTCTCCTATTAAGCCTTATGAATCTTTCACATCATGACTAAAAGGTATCATCAGCTCATCAAGTTCTTCACAAGTTGTATTAAGCTCATAAAATAGGCTGAGTGGTCTAACCTGTTCTTCTACCTGATTGAAGGCTTTACACACTTTATAGATACAAGAGACATTCCCTTTAATAAGAAATTTGAATACTTAGTCAGCACCAGAATTGCATCAACATTAGTGTTTCTTTTCTTTCTGCCATTTGGGAGGCAAGAAACAAGAGAACAACTGACTCCTTGCTGTCACATGCTGACGTATGACAGAGGACTGAAACTTGGAGACAAGCCTGTGATACCAGCACACCTCACTGCCAGAGTTAGGATAGGCCAATTGGAGGATTCTGAACCTCATACAGTGGGCAGTGAGACCTAAGTTCACTAAACAAATCAGGGAATTTTTTGACAAACTCTTTATGGCACAGAACATAGTGTGCTGGAAAAAGAATTTGTTCTATGCATAAGCACTGTACATAATATATATACTTGTGTGTTTATAATACTAACTGCCAATTCCTATATTGTGCTATTTTAGTTTGTACATTTACTACGAGAATATGTACAGCTGGAAATTGCTCCCATACTATTACAACTTGAAATGATAATGTATTGAACATCAAAAAGAGGTTGTACATACAATTTTATCAATAACAAATGTGGTTGATTGCACCAATTAGGCTAAATTTTTATGAGCATATCCCAATGATTGCAGGTTCTGGCTGCTGTGATCAAAGCTGGTGCCTCTAGGGAACATGAAATTCTTGCTGAAATTAGGGATTCTGTTTTCTCTTTTATTAGAAAGATGGAACCTAAACGTGTAATGGACACCATGCTTGTTTCCCGTGTTAGAATTCTGTATATAAGATCTTTGCTTGCAAGATCCCCAGAGTTGCAGTCAATTAAGGTAACAGCAGTAGAGGCTATGGAATTTCCCTTTCAAAAGAAAAAAAGTTCCAATAAGGCCGCCTTTTGTATTTTGTGATTTTTCTGAGTCTAGTGGCATGCGTTTTGTTAATTTTGTTTGTCTTGCACATTGAATTGAAGGTTTTGCCAGTTGAGTGCTTTCTTGAGAAGACTAATACTGGGCGTAGTAGAAGTTCCAGCCGAGGGAGTAGTCCTGGTAGGTCTCCTGTGCTATATGTTGACGAGCAGATCCAAGGATTTAAAGTGAATCTAAAGCCAGAAAAGAAATCAAAGTTTTCATCTGTTGTGTTGAAGATACGTGGGATTGATGAGGTAGCTGCAAATACCTATTAATTTTATCTCTCTCTCTCTTGTTAGTGCTGCTCACATTAATTGGCAGAAAAGCTCAGTTAAAGTGTGAAAACTGTTGAGGAAGGAAATTGTAGTTTTTCCTTAGATTTGGTTTAGATCTTTGAACATTATAATGCCATTTTACCATTTATCAGTGTCCTATCTTCTGTTATCTGCCAAATTGTTGATAACTGGTTGAGGAGTGAAGGCTGAGAAAGTAAAAATTTATTTAACTTCAAAGTTTCCACCAAGGCGTGCAACTTATTCTTTTAGTTTGTGTTGGTTTTGTGTTTTATTCTCTTTTCTGGTACATACCTGGAAAAACCTTACATTGTTTGAACCTTCGTCACATGATTCTGTTTTCATTTTGAAATAAACTGCACAGGACATCTGGAGACAGCAGGTAACTGGTGGAAAGCTCAGGGAAATTACTGAGGAGGCCAAAAGTTTTGCAATGGGGAACAAAGCTCTTGCTGCACTCTTTGTACATACACCTGCTGGTGAGTTACAGCGCCAAATTAGATCCTGGCTTGGCGAGAATTTTGAGTTTCTGTCAGTAACTGGGGATGATGCATCCGGGGGGTCAACTGGTCAGTTGGAACTTCTTTCAACTGCAATTATGGATGGTTGGATGGCTGGACTTGGTGCTGCTCTTCCTCCGCATACTGATGCCCTTGGCCAGCTATTGTTTGAATATTCAAAACGGGTCTATACTTCTCAACTACAACACTTGAAGGTATGGCACACGTTAGTTCTGTGTGTAGAGTGAATTATAAATGCATGATTATTGGAAGAAGCTTGTTTGCTCTAGGACTTTGTTGAAAGATGGCACTCGTACAGCTGTCACATTCAAATATAACAATTGTTCTAAACATAATAGACTGAGTCCAGCTACTTGTTTTGGCATGTTTTATTGGATGGAGTATTTTTGTAGCTTCTATCAATCTAGGGTAAACTTTGGTCTTTTTTTTTTCTTGAACTGTCATACTAAATTCAAGATCTAAGTCCAGTGTTAGTTTGAGAAAAGAAAAAGGATTTCTGCTTAAAATTTCACAATATCGTTTTCCCAAATTTTTTACATGCATTTTGAATTCATACATGCAACTTGCATAAAGACCATATATTTAGATGCAGACCTCCATTTCCTTCCATGGGAAGTTACATTTATGTGATTTGTTTGATTAGATTGTGTGCTGTGGATGTATACTTTAGACCAAAAAAATGAATGAATTCTTTTTTCATTGTGTTGGATTTCTGTTTTCTGATATTTGTGATTGACAGGATATTGCTGGTACCTTGGCGACAGAGGAGGCTGAAGATGCAGCACAAGTAGCTAAGCTACGTTCAGCTCTAGAATCGGTTGATCATAAAAGAAGAAAGGTGCATTGTTTTTTTCAAACAGTTAAATCTTATGCATGCCAAAAGTGTTATATTAACATATATGTCTTTAGTTGCTGCATGACTTCATGCTTGTCATCGTGTTAGTTGCTAGATAAAAATTGCATGTAAATGCGGATATAGCCCCTAACTATAATGCAACACCGTTTTTATTTTTGACACTAGAGACTGAGAGTTGATGTGGTGATAAGGTTGGTGCCTTCTGATCAAGTATCTGTAACAAATTCTAGTTGTATAAATAGCTCCCTTCAACCTAAACTGGCCAACTGGGTATAGAACAAAGACAAATTAAATTGTGTGCATTTGATATTGTGGAGGACAAAAACAATACTCGCCTGAGTCAATGCTGGGAAGAGAGCAGAGACAAACAATCATTGAAAATTATGATAAATTTAAAAAAAAAATCAAACTTTTAGAAACTCGGTAGTGTTGTGGTGATTCGATTGGTGAAGGATCTTACTCTCTGTTGTCTTAAATGAATTTGTTCATCATACGCTGACATTGATTTTTTCAATTTCCTTTTATCAGATTCTGCAACAAATGAAAAGTGATATAGCATTATTAACGTTAGAAAATGGTGGTTCCCCTATTCAAAATCCTTCTACTGCAGCTGAAGATGCACGATTAGCATCTCTTATTTCGCTTGATAGCATATTAAAGCAAATCAAGGTTCTTACATTATTGCTCAAATCTATTTTCAAAAGTTAGTGTACGGATTGAATGTTTATTAATAATTCAAGGCATGATTAAACAGGATATAACAAGACTTTCTTCTGTGAACATCTTGAGCAAAAGTAAGAAAAAGACAATGCTTGCTTCTGTTGATGAATTAACAGAACAAATGCCTTCACTTCTCCAAATTGATCATCCATGTGCTCAGAGGCACATTGCAGATGCTCGCTACATGGTTGAGGTATGCAAAATATTGTGTATTGTACACCCCACTCCTTTCTTCTTATCTTAGTTACAGTTTTCAATTAATCATCAATCAATACTGAAATAGAACAAAATTGTTTATTTTGTTGTTTGGGTCCATAGCTTAGTTATATGCTTAAGGGCTGAACTGATGAAAATTAATTTGGATTGATTTTTGTTTTTTATTTTTGTATGATACAGTCAATTCCTGAAGAAGATGACCCCATTCAAGATATATCTCATGGTCACAAGCCATCAACAGATCTGAGCTCTGGATCGGAAACGGACGTGGCACAGTGGAATGTACTCCAATTTAATACTGGCTCAACATTACCATTTATAATAAAATGTGGTGCAAACTCTAATTCGGAACTGGTCATTAAAGCTGATGCACGAGTTCAGGAACCTAAAGGTGGTGAAATTGTGAGGGTTGCCCCTAGACCCTCCGTTTTGGAAAATATGAACTTGGAGGAAATGAAACAAGTATTTAATGAACTACCCGAGGCTCTAAGCTTGCTCGCTCTAGCAAGGACCGCAGATGGCACACGAGCACGTTATTCTAGATTATATAGGACCTTGGCTACAAAGGTTCCATCGCTTAAGGATTTGGTCAGCGAGCTTGAAAAAGGGGGTGCACTCAAAGATGTTAGAACGTGACCTTTGAATAGCGACATGCCTGTGGTATTGCATTTCTCACTCTGCTTGCACTTATGTTTGTATGTAGCAGTAATTATTTAGTATACTTCTCCTGCAGTTTTGATTCTAGTAGTTAATGCAAGTAGCTCAAAACGCAGTTTCTGGTTCAGTTCAAACTGGTGTAAACGTTGCAGCATCAGATTCGATTGTCATATCAGGTTTTAAAATTTCATATTCATTGTCTAGCCCCTGCCGTCTTTTACTCATTTTCCAACCATTGTAATTGTAGTGAACTTCTTGCAGTAAATATTACAAGTATTTGTAGTTCAGTCTGGATCTATGTTTATGTAAATTTGTTTGATCTGATTATAAAAATAAACGAGAAATCTTGGTGTCAGATTTTGCATCAAAGAGAAAGAGAGAAGTTTGAAATTTATTAGATGAGGGAATGCGGAGAAATAAATAAAAATGGTGTGAATTGTATGTGTATCACATCTTAGTAACTATTATTATAATTTAGTTTGAATTGAATACAATACAATTTGATTAGAAGTAATCTAGAGTGAATTAGAATAAATGATTTAGTTGTTTTGGAACATGTGATTATTAATTAACAAATTTAAAAGTATTTATATTTATTTTACATATTTTCTTCAACTATTTCTAGTTTTCCTTTAATTTTATAAGAG
>Ga0123341_1001464_pt1 | contig 17805 bp, 18 predicted proteins | sample Turbeapinknodule_FD_89959 | JGI IMG/M metagenome (GOLD analysis project Ga0123341, IMG submission 89959) | Root nodule microbial communities of legume samples collected from Mexico - Turtle bean Mexico pink nodule | ecosystem: Host-associated > Plants > Roots > Nodule | place: Mexico: Nepantla...
AAATTATTTTATTTTATTTTATTGGTTCTTAAATTTATTTTTATTCTATTTTATATTTTTTTTTCTTTTCCATTCACTCCAGACAAAGAAATAAAAAATTCTAAAAACACCATCCCAAAATCTAAATTCTAAAAGGATTTTTTTTTCAAAAATACAAAATGAAACCAAGGAAAACAGTGTTAGATATGAAAATAAAAACAAAATGGTACTGGATTGGAAAATAAAAACAAAATAGTACTGAAGTGAAAATAATGTTATCTCAGACAAAAAAAAAAAGTTACATATATTGACTACCCAAAATTGTTATGCATAGAAAAACAAAGTTTACACGTTATTACATTTTTATTCAAACGTAGGAAGAGAATTAATCAACCAGCCAATAAATAGATGGAACATGGCGATGCTGGTGTTGATCCTCTAACTGCATAATTTAATTATCAATCCAAGACTAATGTCATTTACAATTTGAAGCAACGGATCCCTTCAGTAATGAGGGATATGCTACTGCCTCCTTTGCCTTGGGGACAACAACTTGGCCAAGGGACACAATCCCTTACATTTATAACACAAACAGAGTCCTTTAACCAAGTACCTTTCGAAGTTCATCAGTCAACTTCCCACGACCCGAAGGCTCCAACTGCACCAAAATTTCCAAGATATAATGAAGCAAGTAATAAACATAAACAGTAAACAAAACAATTAGTAACAACATAGCTAATGAAAGGAAAAGTTCAAGTTCTTACGTTGCTTAAAAGGGCAGCAAGACCCTGAGGTAGAGCTTGCAAATCTAGAGCTGAGTCACCAATGTTTGTCAATTGAAGTAACACTTTCTGCACACGCAGTTCCTTTAGTTTATTCTCGTAATGTGCAGGATTATTTTTCCATTTGAAGAAGGCTTCATCATCCAACCACGCATCTTCTCTACCATTGGCAATATCAGAATTCAAATACCATTCTTTGAGCAAGTTCATTGCAGATGCATGTGACAAATGATCACCAGCAGCATCTCTCACACTGTTGATCAGTGACTGCTCTCCAATTCTTCGGTGAAGTCTCTGGTAGAAGACAGCCCGGGAGTTACGCCAGTCCAGAACTTCCCTAATTACACCCTTGGCAGCCATTCTTAAGGAAGTATCATGCAGTTCAGCAAACTTCGTAGCTATCTGGGTATACACAGGCAAAAGCTGTTTCTCACGGGATTTAATCTGCTGCTGTAGGGATTCAAAGGCGGCAAGGTCCCTGTTACTCTTGGCTTCCTGAAGTTTTGCCTTCTGAGTTATCAACTGTTGATCAAGTCTACCCATACACTCCAACAATTCCCTTGATCTGAATTTGATCTCAATCATTCCTTCTGGCTCAAGGACATTACCTTTAGCTGTTCGATCAGCATACATTTCAATGTGGTCTGAATTGATTTGACTGTCAACAACCACCCATGCACCACCTCGGAGTTCACCCATCATTGGGATGTACACAAATATGGGCTGCTTGTATGTTCTAAGGTTTTCCACAATAGTTGAACCAGCCTGAAGAATTCCTTCAAAAAGGTCCCTTTGGCCTCCTGAAAAGCCTCTCCAATTTGCGAGAATGAAAAGCGGGAGTTCTTCTCTATTGAAATCCAATATTGCTTGGGCTGTCTTGGTTGCAGAATCAGGAAACCAGACTTGCCCAGCTTGAGGAACAACCCTCTCATGAGAATCGAGCTGACCGGGATCAGCAGGTATTATTTGCATTACTGTCTGTGTTTCTACAGCAACAATTCCCACAGGGATTCCTCCAAGCTTTGCCCTTCCTGTAACAACTGTTCTAGCCCATCCCTCCAGTGTCTCCACAAAGCTGTCCTTGTCAAAGATGCCTCCCAGCCATCTTCCATTACCATCCAGGGTTCCAGAAATGGCAGCACGAGGATCACACGAGTTTTCTGGTAAATACTCCACTGGTCTTTCTGGAGGATCAAGAGGCTTAACAATGGGAAGCGGTCCACCTATATGAGAAGGAATGTAGCTAAGCCACTTCAAAATAGAATAAACACCTTCAAGATCGTCGGAAACTGTAAGATGAACTACTCCATTTGTAGCCATGATTTTGGGTCCACCAAGTTGCATGTGAGAGCTGTATACCTCCCGACCAAGAAGTTTGTTTAGTGCTGAAAAACCAGTAAGAATTATGGGCTGATCAAGCCTCTGTATGCATCTCATCCCAAGCCTAGCAAGATAAGCACCTATTCCAACAGTTCTGCCAGTCACATAGGTCAATGTAAAAGTTTCCTTGTATGCCCTTGAATAAGCACCAGCAATAGCCCCACTGCCACTCAAGTTTTCAACCCCAAGGCCATCCTCCTTGCCAACAATGGTATCTATAACCCATCTGGTTTCTCCACTTTCAAGCTTTAATTCATGTGCCATGACTGAAGATTCTATCCGGGCATAGTCCTCAGGTGTTAAATATACATACTGAAAACCATGCTCAGGACTAGATTCCTCAGACCAACCAACTCTGAAACAGGATTTGACTTCCTCTGCTACACCTAAACGGGCACCAGAATTTGCTGCTAAATAAATTAAAGGTAGTTTTCTTTTACACGCAAGATCAGTTACAGCACGGAAGAAAGCATCCTCTCTCGGGCCAAAAGAACCAGCCTTGAAGGTCACATCATTTGAAACAACCAATATTGTTCTTCCAGATGGGAACTCAGGGGTACGCATATCCATAAACCAGGCTACCATACCCACATCATTGAGTCCAGGGTAATGCTCCACAGGAACAAGAGGAGTACCCCAGCTACCTTCTCTCTCTGCAAATTTAAGCTCTGTTACCTTTAGAAGATTTTTATCTTTGGCTCTTTGAAATCCTGGATGTTGGACTGCCCATGACTGTTCCAAAGCAGTTTCAAATGCCTGCAAGAATTATATCTCTTCAGGAAACATGGTTTGACGTCTTGTGTCATCCAGTCATAACAAAAAGTGGTACACCAATATTTCAGCTAAATAGAACTTACAAGAGGAAAATCATAGCAGTATGTGGTGCCGTTCTTTCTTGCTGAAAGACGTTTTCGGTCAATAACTCCCAAGGGTTGATAATTTTCGTTCACTGGCACACCATGCAGTGGACCCTTAACCGAGACTGAACTATATACCACTTTATGAGTGTTGGTATCCTCCTTTTCTCGGTATATCTGAAATTATACGAATTAAGAATCAAATAAATATTTATAAATAGTCCCCACTAATAATCCTTTAAATGCAGGTGAGATATAGCTATCAATGAGAATATATTGTTGACCCCTACCAATTGAAGACCAACATTGTCCACATATATATCTTTTTGACTTCGTAAAGGTCACAATTTGTGAATACCGATCCATTTTTTAAGATATCAAGGAAAAAGAATAAAATTCCAGTTCATAAAAAATACATTACTCTTCTCACTTTTTCCCTGCCCAAAGAGACTTATCAATCAAAAGGTTTTATCACAGGACCTCTATACAAACTCAAATAAATGAATTGCTGACACATGAGCTGGTATTTATCAAATGCTTCATGTTTATAAATACTTTAAAGGAATGGAAAAGTGTATTTGTGCTTGTGCTAATTAGCATTTCTATATCAAATATATGCAAAATGCCCTGTGTTAATTAGGGCTTGCCTTTTATTTTCAAAAGCACAAAAAATGGAAAAGTTGTGGCATGAAGAAAAGATTTTCTTGAAATTTTGAAGTAAAATAGACTTACGTGTACAGTGCATGTATGACCAGTCACATTGTTTACAATGACCCTCCAAGCACCATTTGCCTGTCCACCGGCTGCCATCCAAAGCTTGACTTCCCACACAACAACCCCTAATCTATGCATTCTTACACCAACAGATGAATGGATTTCCTGTGCCAATTCTTCCAAGATTGCCTCGACTGTTGTTTCTTCTTTCCCAGCATCTACATTAATTCTCCTGGTATTAAAATACAAAATGTAAGACAAACAAAAGCTTCTTGGCCATATGCCAAAAGAACACATATTAAAAGGTTTGTAGCTAAAATTACTTCGGATAGGGAACAAGATCTTCTATTTGTTGCTCCCGTATGATATAGAGGTACATATGAGCATGCTCAGATTTTATATTGGCATTGTGTGCATTAAGTTCCAACTCCTCCATTGCAGCCATCAAGGACCTAAAAATGCTCCTTGAAGTAAAGGACATAGCCAATTGGATTCGAGATGTTTCTGCATCCAGCCTTTGATACGAAGAAAATCCTTCATTTGTGGTTGGCTGTCTTAGAAGTGTGCGAAGAAACATTCTTTGAATTGGTTGTGGCTTGTTATCCATAACCGTGTAGAGGTGCCATTGACGATCTCGAGATGGAGTATACCGAATATTCTCATAGCCCTTAAGTTTGTCCTATAATCAGACAAATGTTTGAGTTTAAGATCAAGCATATAAATGGAATTTTCCTTCTCCCACGTTCTAAAGTACAGGGACTTGAAAAAATAACTAACCAATTCAAGATAAATGGATAGTGGAGGTTCCAAATGACGCAACAGAGGTTCCTCTGCATAGTACAGCTTTTCTTCTGACCAGTGAAAAGAGTGCCTCATTGGGGCACGTCCTTCATCCCTTTGGATGATACAGCTGATTACACCAACACCTGCAGCTCTAATGGTGGAGCCTACTTCCTGCTCTTTTAGTATTTTAGCTAATTTATTGATTCTTTCTTGAGCCTGATCCTCATCACCACTGCAAAACACCAGATGTTGCTTGTGTCAACAAGAGAGAGGAGATTCAGATCAGTAGCTAAACAAAGAACATATTAGTCCATCTACACTTTGTTTTCTTCTAGAGAACTGTAATTTTAATTTTAGTTAGTGGTCCCACATTGATCCCAATCATCAAACCAATAGCTAAAATACCAAAAGTTGTTTGCATCAAGAAGAGAGAGGAGGTCCAGATCAGTAGCTAAACAAAGAGCACACTAGTCCCATCTACACTTTGTTTCTTCTAGAAAACTATAATTTTAATTTTAGTTAGCGGTCCCATATTGATCCCAATCATCAAACCAATAGCTAAAATATCAGAACTACTCTATAAATCTCAAACAAAATAAAGCTATAAAACCATTGATGCTTCAACAATTTGGAAAAAACAAAAACAAAAGGTTCAAACTAATATGAGGAGTTACTGATACAGTACCTGTCTTGCAACAAACTCATCTGGTTGTTTATGCCCACTAATCCAATATGCATCATATTACCATGGTTAACTGGTTCCGCAGAACCACTTGTCAGGGCTTCATGAAGGTTATTGGTTGCCTCCCTCAATGCAGCACTGATAATTGCAGACAAAAATTGAAGAGATTTAATTACAACCATCACTCCCCACTTTTTCTCACTGTCTTTCTCCTCGACTGATTTCTTCAAAGTTAGGTCTTCAACCCCATTCTTCCTTTCAATGTACTCATCATAGAACTCCCATGTGGCAATAAGACCAGACCTGTGCCATTGCATCCTGACACTCCCTTTGACAAGATACGGCTGATAGAAATATTTGAAATTAGAAAAGCATGCGTTAATCTCCTTTCATCACCTCCCCCAAGGCAAAATATAACGAAGTCAGAAAAATTTTAAAATATGAACCTAGCAGTAAAACTGAAATACCTGGTAGAGTCTGCGTATATAAGTTTCCACGACCCTCCTCTGAAGGGTGTGATCACTGTGATCGAATAAACCCACAAGGGCATCTTCAACAGCCAAAGGAGCACTAACGAGGTCCTCCATTCGGTCATTGATGGCACTCTTCCTTTTGGGAGTATCAATATTTTCACCATCCTCCGTGAACATCTCTAGTTCAGAAAGACTTCTAGCAATGTTGGATCGAAGTTCACTTAATTTAGTTTGTTCCAGCAGTTGACTTGCCTTTAGTGCCAACTGCATCAAGATAATTACAAATCAGGATTCCACTCAAAATGTTCCAAAGATGTAAAAGTATCATCCGCAAGATGAAATGGAAAGTAGATAATTGAAGGATATATATATTCACAATGCTCTCCAAGTAGAAGAGATGCCATGTCCTAAAAATATGTGATGAATAACATGGAATTCTATTTTCAGCTTGAACAGAATTTCTCAGGGTAATGTCCAACCTCTGAATAATTTGTATGGTTGAGTAAGGAAAAACGGATTAACTGATCCCTATAGGCAGCAGGGTTAGGGTAAACCAATTTATCCATCAGACGCAATATCAGCTTATTTTTACTCTTGACACCCTGAAAATCACAAAATGCAGTTAACTCAATTGCTGTATAATGTCAACACGGCATCAAGGAAGCAAAACACCATAGCTGAAGTTGTTATAAAAGTTCATACCTGATGAGAGAGCACTATATCAACAATCTTCAATAGATCTTTCTTGTATTGAAGACGCAGACGTTCAATTACATCAGCCTAGACATCAAGGGAAGGGACATGAATATTCTAGAAAACTAAAAGATAAAGAAAACAACTTTCATATTAGAAAAGTTACTTAGTTCCTAGTGTATATTTTGTTGCCGGATAGACCAGTAATTTGTAAATTCAAATGAACAGGCAAAAGAAGAAAACTAAACTGTTTTTATCAGTTTTTATATAAAGCTCCCCAAGACAATAAAGAAACCATTTCATTGAGACAAAGAAAGAAAAATATATAATTATCAGTTTGAATCTTGTAAGAACTAGAAATAATAATGCACAATGAACCAAAGATTCTTGGAAGTATTAACATCAACCAGGAAAAAAAAACTACTTTGGTGGGCAGAAGTCATAAATGGTCAAAACAGATTACCCAACCAGCTGAATAATTATAATAACCTGAATATTGTCGCTAAATAATTCCTCAACAGAAAGATATTCTTCAAAAAGGGATTGAACAATTATATGGGCATGGCTCTCTCTTCCACCCTCATAAGACTTAACAAGACTCAGCAGAGGTTCAACTAGTCTTTCTTGGGCTCCTTTTTCTTTGTCAGGACAGGAAGAAAGATGAGCCTGCAGGGTAAAACATGCCTCATAAATTATTCACATTAGAAGGGAAAACACCAACATGAACAATTCAGGAAAGGAAACTTACTTCAAGAATTCCCTTCAATAATTTGGCAGGGAAATCAACAATTTGGGAGCTTGAAATCCTCTCGAACTCCTTATATCTTGATTCCAACTAAAAAGCCACACAGTTCAACACCAGCTTAGATTATTTTTTACATACTAAACCAGAGAAAGAAAAAAAAACACAGCACAGTATCCCTGTACCTCATTTTTTAGATCTTTGGGAAGACGGGTTGCCAAAACTGCCAGGCACTCTTGCCATTGAAGGAAAGGCAACTCAGGACTATCAAGACAATTAAGCAAACTTTGCACAACCTGATATAGTTGTTTAGATTGTTAACAAGACAAGCATATATATGTCTCACAATAATAATAGAACCCAAAAATCTCCTATCCATAACAGATCACTCAACCACCTAGAATGCAATAAAATTATAGTGTTTATGAATCAAGGTGAAGACTTTACTCACTTCATCAATATTGTGCTCATACCCAGCAAGAATCATCCGTGCAGCATTTAAGCTTGCAGCGCATTTTTGATGAACTTTACCAGAAATTGCAGTAGGAGGTCCTAGGACTGGGAAGCTCCCCGTGAAGGGTTCTGCCTTTCTTACAGCTGAAGGATCATCTAGGTCAAGACTTGCTATAAGTTCACCAGCCTGCAAAAGGTGATAATATTTATTTATCTTCTACAATTTGAGCACCTGTACTTCCTATGTGGAATAGAATGCTAAATACCTGCATTGCTTGACCTTCAGACATTTTGAAATGAATAATCCCAGAAGCAGGTGAAAGAAGAGGCATGCACATTTTCATGACCTCAACTTCAGCATATGGTGTGTCAGCATCAACATGACTGTCATCTTCAACCAAATATCTCAAAAGCTTGCATGGTGTCTCCGCCACCAACTTTGATGGATCATGATCATTCTGTATAGACAAAGTAGGTTTAAAAACTTACCTTGGACACAAAAGAAATAGTTAATGTTAAAATAAACTCATTTCACCTGAAGCAAGCAAGTCCTTCCATCAATTAGAAGGCGAGTTCCAGCTGCTTCTTCCTCTGCATATATTACATGACTGTTTCCATCCAGCTGTAACAAGTGGAAACTTCTAGTTAGTAACTCAAGAACCAGATATAGAACAAAAGACTAGTTGTAAAATAGGGATGTTTAGGTTAAACTACACTGTTAACCAAATTGAAGATAAAGTTATTGATGCAGCACAATAATTACCCAGTTTATATTTTTTTGGTGAATAATTCTACTTTATGACTACCATGAATTAAAAAATGCACTTTAGATACACATCATTTCTTCTAAAGAGGCCAATCATAGACTATCCATACTAAAGTATTATTTGTTGCTTTAATAAGTCTCTTTCCAGATATGGTCTGCTTTGAGTCTTAACTCTAATAAAATAATGCAATCATTAAATAATGATAAATCAGTTGTACTTAAATGCCCACATTCCGTTCCAATGTTTGAAAAAAAAAAGTCTGAACATCTCTAGAAAAAGTAAAGTACATTTTCATACATAACATTTCTGTAACATACTAATAGAGAAGCACGATGCATTCAGAAATCGTTTATGCTAAACAATTAAATCATGATACTAAAATTTTAGAAGCCAGGGCAGCATCAATTGTGCATATCTATATGAAGGAAATTATACCAAAAGAATCTAATTGAGATTGAAATAGTAATGTAAAATGTTCATAAACCATGGGATGATATAAATTTGAGTATGATAAATAGTATTGTTATGTGGAAAACTACAAAATAAAAAACATGCATACATAAATAAGTCTTTAGAGAACAAATACTTGCCTGCATTAGCAAACCTCCATCACGTAAAGTATGTATTTCTGCTTCCATCTCTGATTGATTCATTCTCAATCTATAACTTCCAGATCCACCTCGAATCATGTCAATCTAGAATTTTTTTACAAGATATGAATTACACAAATTTATTCTTTCCTGGGATGGCATAAGTACAACAAAGGTAAGGAGAAAACCAAATTGACATATACAAGAATACATACCGTATATTTGCTTCCCTCAATGTTCAAGGACACTTGAGAATGGACAAGAGATATGTGCTGTAACAGTTGCAAAAAAGATTAGCATCACTATAGGGTTTAAAGGCACTGTGAAAATATATGGTCTTCCCATTCACAATACCTTGGGAGGGATTTGTCCCTTTTCAAGATAGCCAACATAGTCTGAAACCAAAGCTGCACTGCTAGCAGAAGCTTTCTGCATTAATTGCAAGAATCACAGTTAATCAAACTAACCAAAGCTCAAGAAGATAAAGGATATAAAAAACAAGTTTGCTTACATAGAGTGCCCCTCCAACAACAGAAAGATACCACGGAGGCCTCTCTGCTCTAACCCGCATTGCAATTCTACTGTCCAGCCAACCTGTGTGAATTTTGTTGTCTCTGTAGTCAGAAGCCTGTGATCAAATATTGTACTATTGTCACTTCAGGATTTGAAACACCTTCATAAAACAACTTGCAATCGTGTGAGTAATTTACATTCAGAAGATCAATCGTGTAATCAACATTGGTACGGATTTCTCCCCGAATTTGAATCTCCTTCAGCCCTAGAACCATATTTGCAATTGCTAAAGCCCTAGATTCTCCAAAAGCGAACACATGCCCTGGAGTAAAAGAAACGAAATTATAAGATAATATAAGGTGAGTATAGTATGGGAATTGTGTAAATAGAACAAAAATGTTATGGAGAATTTACACCTTACAGTTACAAATTCACCAATAATGAAGTTTGTTATGTACATTACTTAACAGAAGAACCAATATTTCAAAATCATTATCAGAAGCTCTCACTAAATCTGAGAGAACTGAGTGGACATGATGTTTTGCTTCTTTGCTCAACAATATCATCTCTATTCCCTAGCACCTGAAGTCTGAAAGAACCTCCCTCCATTTCCATGACATTTTTCCTACTCTACCCCCTTAACTTGAAATGCCACTCTCTCTTTTTGTTTATCACAGAGAAATATAACACAGGAAAAGAAGGTTGTAAAATTTTGAGTAAATATATCACAATGTTGTTACTCCTTATATAACTATAGGGTGATACATAGTCCTTTTAATACCACTTGATAACCAACATAAAACTGCAATGACAATGAATTGTCACTTACGCAGCCATTGCATGTTAAGAAACTATTATGCCACAAAAAAGCTAACATACCACAGTGCAAAAACGCTACGCATTGCAAGTATGAAAGAGGGTCCTTGTACATAACCTTATTCTTGCATATGCAAAGAAGTATATTTGGATTAGAACTCATAACCAACTAGTCACCAAGGCGGAACATTATTCTTCTGCCAAGGCTCACCCTCAAGAAACTATTACCACTTCTTAATGTAGAGACCTATAAGAACAATTTTACATACGCAAGGAAATGTGTGCCTGGACACATATATGTTGAAAAATGCATTTAAATTTCCGTTTTACCAACCTTTAATCAAACCCAACTGTACATCCTAGCTCTTGGCGTGGCTCTACTACTAAGATCATGAGTTCAAATACTAATCATATGTCCCATAACAAGTGAGGTGTACTGCTCATTGTGCATTGAAAGAAGATGGAGAAGGTAAAATTGAACAAAATAGATTCATATCGTAATATATCTAATAGATTCCATCCTAAAATCTCAGAGAGAAGATTGTCCAACTGATATATAAGTTGCACTTCACGAATTGAGGCAAGTGATGTGAGACTTCTAACACCCCTCCTCTCTAGATGCCTACCGAAAAGGAGATGCTGCCAGAATATGATTCACAAATATAGGCTTAATATAGGCTCTGTTACCATGTTTACATCTTAAAAGCACTTCTCGTTAAATGAAGTTTTCCAACAAATAAATAAGTTACACCCAATAATTGAGGCAGGTGGTGTGTGAATTCTAAACAATGTCAACATAATACTATGGAATATGCAAGTTCCCAATTGAAGATCATAATGATATATTAGTCATTTGAAAATCAATAATAGTTAATTTATTTACTTGTTATTTAATTAATTTTACTACTTACCAAACTGTGAATCTGAGAATTCATGAATTCCTCCTCCAGACTGCAAATATATAATTCAACAAATTTTAGCACCACAACATTTAGTTATGCCTACATCCGAAGAAACAGAAGACTTACCTTAACCGAGAAGTATGCCCACACATTTGGCTTGCTTTTAAAACTAAGCTCCTGCACATATACTTGAACTCAGTACAAGTTACACGATGAGTGAAGCAAAAGACGATATTGTTATTGGACTTGGTAGTTAACCTGCACTTTGCCACTTGTAGGCTTAAAGCCATCATCAGGGTCCTCACTAGTCACTCGCACAGCCACACAATGACCTTTTGGCCTTGTGGATTGTGCTTTGTCAAAATCAAAAGGGGTAGCTAAAACTGAAGTTTTTCTCCAAGCATCATACCCTCCACCATGCTCCACCCCATAGAAACGCCTTATTTCTATTAAAAGAGACACATGAAATACATGTAAGAAATCAAATCAATTAATAGAAAAGAAATCAAATAATAGTGAAGAATAGGTTAAGCTATTCATTGGGTCCAAACCGTTTTCCACATTTTAAGTTTAAGTTTATACGAGAAAATTGCAATTTTTAGTCCCTAATCAAATTTTTGTGGAAATTAAACAATGTAAGGAAGGTTTAGTAGCAGATTTACACTGAAAGAAAAAATCTCTAGTTTTGGCTATAAGGCCAAAACTTATCTTTTATGACAGTGTAGGGACTAAAACTTAAAATTTTCTCATGCTGTGAACAAATTTAAAGCGGGGACAACTATAATGAAACACCAACTCTGATACAGAGACAGGACATTGACATGGACATCAGGAATGGCTAATGTCCAAAGTATAGGTTAGGACACAGCAACACATCTAATATTTATTTTAACATTACAAAATCTCAAATGAGAATTAAAATTTATATGATTCACACTAAAAACAAATTTGTAAAGTTATAGTTTTTCTATAATAATGACCCTCAGAATTAAATTTTGGAAACATACATCTTAAAAGTCAAAATAACTAGTTAAGCCTTATGAAAACAAACATCTACAAAAAATTTATATGAGGCTCACAAAGTTTATAATATAAGTTGGTTTCTTCAAATTTTTCTTACTTTAGAAAGTGTTTAATCAATAATAGGTGAGGTTCACTCTCTTTACTTGTGTTCAAAACGTGTCTAAGTTTCCAAGATTATTCAAAGAGGTGTAAGAACTAAAAAGAATAGTTATGACATAGTTGGAGAGTGTCATACAAGTGTTGAAGGCATGTCAGACAAGTGTCATATTCAAAAAGTGTCGGATATGGTAACATGCTATTTTACAAAGTTATCAGTGCTTCCTAGGGATCAAGTGAATAATTTAACCTAAAGAAAATATCTGAAGTTGTACCAGGAATTTGCCAGAGAGGGACACCCATCCCAACGGCAACTTGGGCTGCTGGCAGATTTATCTCTGCTATCCACTCAGTAACAGGATGTTCAACCTATATAACAATCAATAACAAAACAATCACTGATGGTGAAAAAAAATGGAAAAAAAAAATAACATAAAAACTAACAAGGTCTGGAAAGTAGGAAGAACAGATTTCAAACCCGCCACCATCCTCACAAAATCTTCAAAAATATAACAGAAGCATTTTCCAAACATAAGTACTAAGCTAAAAGGTAGTTGAGGGCTACCTGTAGCCGAGGGTTCAACTCTAAAAAGTAGTACTCTCCAGTTTCCATACTAAAAAGATACTCAACAGTAGCCGCCCCGACATAATTTACAGATTTAGCCAACCTTCTAGCTGCTTGTTCCAGTTGTTTCACTGTTTCTATGGGTGCTACGGTAATGGGGCCCTCCTCAATAATCTGTTACAGACGATTGATTAGGCAATTTGAGAGATCCATTTCACCATGAAAATTTGGTGGGCAACAAAACGTTTGGGTACCTTTTGGTGCCTCCTTTGAATACTGCAATCACGACTATGCAAAGCTGCTACATTTCCGTACTGATCACAAAGTAACTGGACTTCTAGATGTCGACTCTACTTAGAAACAAAAGAGATTGTCAGAATTTGACCAAGGCCCTATAATCATGTCCTTTCAGATCAAAGTTCAGAGGATTATCTAACCTGGGATGCAACCTTCATTATAAATATAGGTGAACCGGGAACTTCACCTTGAACTTGCTTGAACAATGCCCTTACCTCATCATCATTATGAACCTAAAAATCCATAGACTGTTAGTATCTAAATTTTGCCAAATAAATCATACCAAAATAAGATTGCAAAAAATGTTTCTTGTTCTTATGGATATATACGCAGTTTTCAATTTGAAAACAATTAACATACTACTGGAAGACAAAGTTAGGTTACAAGAGTTACAGCGTGAATGCTATAGGATTTTCTAAATGCTACAGTAGTGTTTATGTAAGCAAACCTTTCTTATTCCTTTACCACCACCACCCCAAGATGCTTTGATCATGGCAGGGTATCCTACAACTTGACAACTCGCTACTGCTTCCTCTGTTGTGTACACACATGCTTCCCGATAAATTTCATCAGGAATAGTAATCAAGGAACTTTCAGGAGGAATTTTCACCTGTAAGAATAAACTTCAACTCATGAGCAGGGCATCTCTCACAACAGAAAAGCACTATAATGGGAGATTGAAATCTACATGAGAACCACTCCATCGAAGGGTTGGCACTTCTGCTGCTTGAGCAATCAAGGATGAACCAATTTTATCTCCCAAAGCAGCCATAGATACGGCAGGAGGTCCAAGAAATACAATTCCTCTTGCTTTTAACGCATCTGGAAGCTCAGGATTTTCTGAAGCATGACCCCAACCAGGCCACACCGCATCAACATGAGTTATCTCAGCCATCTGGAAAGTAGATTGTATGCCAGTACACAGAATTTGTAAGTTATATAGGTCAAAAGTTCTACATAAGAACTGAAATCAGTATAGCGACAAGAATGAACTGCGTTGATCTATAGGCAACATGAAAGTATCCAGCAACATGAACAAATTGTGCAATGAGAATTTTTATAGAATGAATATGTCTGGAAGATCAATAGCATTGTATTCTTTGTAGACTACATTCAAATTGATAACTTTTATAAAATCAGAAAAATGAAATCTACATGGCCAAGTATAATTTCCATCCGTACTTAGTCTTTTTTTACTTTCCTTAACAAAATATGCTTGACATGTTGAATTATAGAATCTCATGAAGTCAACATCACACACCTCAAGAATAAGCTGCACATTGGCATAGTTATTGTTATTGGTCCCACCAGGTACTTCGACAAATTGATCAGCTATTCTTATATGTTCCGCATTGATTCTCATGTCCTCTGGAGTAGCCATGGCAACCAACAAGATGGCTTTCTCTGTGCCGAATGTCTCATTGGCCCAGCTCCTAACACTACGTATGAACTTGACTGCTGCCATTCCATTGTTTGCAATTAAAATGCTATGAATTGGCCTGTTTCCGCCAAGGGCACTGCAGAATTCATCTACTTCAGATATTGCAGCAGGGTGCCTATTTGGCTGTACACTATTTGGATATCCATTTCGACGCCCAATGTCAGCCATTATTGTTCTCCTTCTGTATGTCTCCTATGTACAACATAACAAAAAAAAAGATTACCAGCAGCTCAAGACATGCGAGATTAAATTAGGAGCTAGGATTCTTTCTTTCAATTTATATTGCTTGTTCAGTAAACTTTCTGAAGAATCATTGGAACAAATTATGTAGATGAACTCAAGATAAAGCATATAATTAAGCAGTACAAAATCCATCTCAACTTTTACTGGCATCTTCAGCATGATGTAAAAGAAAATGGACAAACAAAAAAAAAGTTGTAAAGTTCTTTTTGGTCAACCACGTCTGGACTTGGCAAGAAACTCCAGATTGTGGCTGATATGATTAACTCATTTTGGCAAATCAGAATTCCACCAGTAAAATTGTCACAAATCCATTCCTCCCAAATCTGCAGTTTTCACTCTAAGATACAAACAACCAAACACAGCCTACTAGTTCACTCTCACTCTCAGATGCGATATGGCGAAAACACCAATTGAAAGAAAAATGATAAAAGAAAAGGTCAGCATCTAATGATAACTCACTACTACCTTTTCAATCAATTAACCCCTCTAACTTCCGATTCAGCACACAGACACTTTTTTTACTGGAGCCTCCAAACCAAAACCAATTCCAAACAAAAGGGCATAAAAAGGCTCTTGTTTTCCTTCACCAACAACATACAATTCAGAGAGTTTTGAACATTTAAATAAAGGCGGCATGCATAAAATAAAAACGAAAAAAAAAAACAGAAATGAAGTAAAAGTGAATCACACACAGGGAACACAAAAGGAAGAAGAGAAACGATCACAGCACATACCTTGGGAAGAAAGCTGAGGTGACGAAATCAAGAATTTATTTTTGTTGTTTTTAATTTTATTCTACAAAATTGGTGGGAGTTGGAAAAGCATTGGGAGCTTAAGAAGGTGAATTACAAGTGAGAGAGTTGTTGGGCTATTCCATGTAAATGGTGATGACGATCAGTGTCAATGATCATGCACAAAGCAAACCAAACCAAACCAAATAGTGAAAAAGTTGGATGGGATTGAGTGAGGTAGGTTTGGGTTGGGTTGGGTCTCTCTATTCAATGAAAGCTGCACGTGGTACCTGCCTTTGCCACTCCTCTTGAGGAACTAGTATTAGTAGTAGTTCCTAGCTACCCCCTCTCTCTCTCTCTCTCTCTTTCTCTCTCCTTTGTGAGTGGTGCGAATAAATTAGTTGTGATAATTCAAATAATGAGTAAAAAAGGGGTTCAAAGAATTGGGGTTTGGCTGGGTAGAAGGAGGAGATGAATGTGACGTCACGAAAGGGATGAATGAATCTAATCTACCACAACACATGTAAACAAATATGTAGCATGATTGAGGTGCCTCTCTTGACTATGCGTTGTGTTGTTGTTTTGTTCTGTTGGTGGTCACTGCTCTTCTCCACCAACCCTTCTTCCCTGTATGAGTCAAATATGGAAGCTGTGTTCCTTCCTCCAACTTCATCAATTTCAATTACAATTACAATTACAAAACCCATCGTCTCCACTTCTATCCATTTTTAAGTATTATTTTATATCAAATTCCCATTATCCACATATGTATCATGTTAATTTCAGTTAATCAAATCAATTTTTTAAGGCACCACCATTTCCTTCCCATTTTTTTTTCGCCATCAAAATATTTTTCTTAAGTTAAACAAGTTTGCTATGTACACATCTTCAATTAAAAAAATCACTTCAGTAATTTACTCAATAAATGTATTAAATTTTGCAAGTTTTTCAAGATAAAATTACACTTTTTAATAAAAAAAACATAAAAATTCTAAGTTTATATATTAATAAACATTTAGTAATAACATATAGACACACCGAAATAAGACAAAAATGAATTAAAGTGTATACTGTGCACTGTGATTGATCTAACTGTAAATTTCTACTTCATGGTAATCATCTAAAAAATTATAAAATTGGAAACAAAACTGAATTTACACAAAATATATGAAAACTAACTCGGATAAAAAAAAAACAGATCATTAGTAAGTTTATAGCACGTGTGTGTAACTTAAAATGGGACAAATTTTGCCAGATTTAAATTTAATGTTTTTAATGGTCATGATTAGTGTATAAATAGCATAAGAGATTAACATTGTTTAATAGCATAAGAAATGATTTCTTGCACTACTTAACAGTCTGTCTTTGTCATTATTGGTATGGGTAAAATTGTAATTGAGTGATTATTTGTTAATAGTTAATATTCACATATATAAGCGTAGATAGAATTCCAATAAATTTTGCTTCGGTTGTTGTTGGAAGTTAGGTCTATTCATGACATCCTCACCTTTATCTACCGCCCTTCATTTTGGTTTTAATTTAATGTGTGAAGAGAAAGAAAGACACACCAAAAGGTCCTACTTCATCAATTTCTTTTATTTTTCTTAATAAATTTCACAAGGTAAAACAAAATGGGCTCAAACAACATGAATTGACTCAAAACGCAGAAGAATATGTAACCATTTTTTTATGTTACAAAGTTGGTAGGTGATGACCAATTTTATTTTGGCAACCAATAGTTTATAAGTGGCTGTGCTTGGGTCTTACAATGGATTTTTTTTCTGGCATAAAATGATTTCAACGTGGATTTATTACACGTGCCCATTGGCCAAGCACAAATTTTTCAAAAATATTAATAATATCACAAGAAAGAATCATATAAGCAGACAAGTGTCATGTTTCTTCACATTTTCTAATAATTTGTTCCTCCAAAGGAAAATTATTTATACACTGCATATAATTTTATGTTAACATGTTAAAAAAAATAACTTCTTTGGTTAAGCACTTATGTTAATTTTGGTAGTTATTTCACTCAAAATATATATATATATATATATATGTAGAGAGAAATATATATTTAAAGAAAATTGTAAATGTTATTAATAATATATTTATTGTTACTGCTGTCATTGATGAGAAAATACTTCATGTAACAATATCTCTTTGACTTGCATTACTGATACAAAAACTATTTTATTGAAGAGAAGTTACATTTATTTGTCACAGGTGTTATGTTTTTCTTGAGTCGGAATATACTAAAAATATTCTTCCATCTCTTTTTGT
>Ga0123341_1001465_pt1 | contig 17803 bp, 5 predicted proteins | sample Turbeapinknodule_FD_89959 | JGI IMG/M metagenome (GOLD analysis project Ga0123341, IMG submission 89959) | Root nodule microbial communities of legume samples collected from Mexico - Turtle bean Mexico pink nodule | ecosystem: Host-associated > Plants > Roots > Nodule | place: Mexico: Nepantla...
GTTATATTTTTAGGAAAAATTAATAAAAAATTAGTCATTAAGAAATTGTTTATCATGTTAAAAGAAATTATTCACATTAGAGCATAAAAAATTCCCAATATTTCTTCTTTTTTCAAAGCCAAACGCTGTCCATGGACAACACATTTTACATATTCTTATTTACTTCATTATTCTGAAATTGATGTTGACAAAGTCGCACTTGAATACGTAATTTAATGATGAATAACTAATTGTAAATAAACTCTTGTTTAACAATTAATTTAATATTTATTTTTTTCGGATATTATTCAGTTAACTATATTTACTTGTATTGTTTAATAATGTATTGTTGCACTAGTTACTGAATTTAACATCAATAAAAGTAAAACTATACAACATCTATGTTCTATAGATATAAATAGAATTTGAAGCTGAACAATTTTAAGAATTATCTTCAAACAATAGATTTGTTTAGAAATGTTTCTTAGTCAAAGATATTTTCCAATTTTGGTTATTATTTTTCTCTTTCCATCTATCTTTTTAATCTTTTTATTAAATTATAACGAGGTTATCAATAATAAAAATAAAAGTTATTATAATATAATTTATAAAGTTAAAAATATTTATTTATTATAAGTAAAAATCACATAAAATAATCGTTTACATCAGGCGTAATAGTAAGTAGAAGTGAAAGAAGAATTTAAAATACAATTCGAAGAGTTATTAAGAACTGAAAATGTAGATATAGAGAAGCATCGATAATAGTAACAATAATAATTAAATAAATAAATTTGTCCATAATATTTGGTTTTTGGTTGGTTTGTTTTTATCTCCGACGGCGATGATTCCTATTACAGTTGAACTTAACTGACACGTCTTCCCCATTATTTCGACACCTTCAAGATTTCGATGCTTTTCCTTTCTCACGCATCACTCTGCTGACCCAGAACGCCATAAACCTCCATCGAACTCAAAAGCTTCTTTTTTCTGCCTCACTTCTCATTTTTCTCATCTGGGTCTTCGCCCTTTGATCACGCTCTACATTAATTGCACTTTGAATTTCAGTTTTACCTGTTCATCCTGATCTTCTTCCTTTTCTTGTGCGGGAAGAAGAAGAAGGAGAAGGAGAAGGAGAAGGAGAAGATGGGCACAAAACTGAGTCTGTTGTTGTGTGTTTGGGTTTTGCTATTGGAGTGTACTGTGGGTAGGTTTGTGGTGGAGAAGAACAGTTTGAGAGTGACTGCACCCACATCGTTGAAGGGGACATATGAATGTGCAATTGGAAATTTTGGGGTTCCCAAGTATGGAGGAACATTGGTTGGTTCTGTGGTATACCCAAAGGTGAATCAGAAGGGGTGCCTCAACTTCACTGATGTCAATTTTCAGTCCAAGCCAGGAGTGTTCCCCACTTTTCTTCTTGTGGATCGTGGAGGTGAAATTCTCATCGCTTTTAAATTCTTCTCCACTTTGTGAGTATCACATAAAGGGACCAAAAAGGAAATGGCATATGATTGTGGTATTTTTGAACATGTTGTTGATCAGAATTGCTTTGTTTGTTTTTTGTTTCTGATGGCATGAGATGGAAAGTTTGGTTAGTTGTTCAATTAATTGAATAAGGAATAGCCGTTTTCTAGTAAGTTAGGAACATTTTTTACTTATTGTAGTTGGTAAATTTACAGGGAGTTGCTGCAAAAGATGTTATAAATGTTGCATTGAATGCTAGTGTAAATAAATAATGCATAATTTCTTTTGTGTTTAAGAGTGTGTTTGATTTCTATTCTTAACTAAAAACTGTTTTTAGTTTTTGGATGAGAAATTGATTGCTGAGTAGTACGAAATAATTGTAGAAAACAGATTCTAAAACTAAAAAATAAGAAGGAAATCAAACAGGCCCTAATTTTTGCGCTCTCTATTTTGTCTTGGGTGTGGTGATGGAGTAGGGATAAAGTATCAATTGTCGTGGAACCATTACAAAAGAAACAGAAAAAGGACATTTTTCTGGTATGATACCTATTTTATTTCAAGAATGTATGTCACCATGCTGATATCCATGCGTAGGTTGTTAGGAACACAGCCACGCAAAATTGGTTCAACCCTCTAAATTTTTTTCTCTGGTCATTTTTGTAGATTGCTATTTCACTTTGAAGGCATGGAATGCACAGAATGGTGGAGCAGCAGCTATTCTTGTAGCTGATGACAAGGCAGAAACATTGATCACTATGGACACTCCTGAAGAAGGGAAAGGTACAAATGATGATTATGTGGACGATATTAGTATTCCTTCTGCTCTTATCAGCAAATCCTTCGGGGATAGCATCAAGAAAGCTCTCTCTGATGGGGACATGGTTAACATGAATCTTGATTGGAGAGAAGCTCTTCCGCATCCAGATGATAGAGTTGAGTATGAGTTATGGACAAATAGCAATGACGAGTGTGGGCCAAAGTGTGACAGTCTAATTAATTTTCTGAAGGACTTTAAAGGGGTAGCTCAGCTGCTCGAGCAGAACGGGTTCACTCAGTTTACACCTCGCTATATAACTTGGTTTTGTCCTGAAGCATTTCTCTTGAGCAAACAGTGCAAGTCTCAATGCATAAACAATGGAAGGTACTGTGCTCCAGATCCCGAGCAAGATTTCAGTAGAGGGTATGATGGCAAAGATGTTGTTGTTCAAAACTTACGCCAAGCTTGCTTCTATAAAGTGGCAAATGAAAGTGGAAGGCCCTGGAAGTGGTGGGACTATGTTACCGACTTTTCAATTCGTTGCCCCATGAAAGAGAACAAGTACACAGAAGAATGCTCAGATGAAGTTATTAAATCTCTTGGTACGTTGGGCAGTTCATGTTTCTCTGCATACTTTACGGAATTATCTTTTGTTTCTGTTTGGTGTTTGATTTTGAATGGGTGGCAAAAATTTGCTCAAGAAGAAAAATCATATGATGCTTTTAATTTCAAACAATATTTTCTTTTAATTTCGTGGTTTCAATTTTTTTCTGTTAATAATTTAGCGTCCCTGGCATTGCCTTGTTTTTTGAGGAGGCATTTGTTGGAAAGCATATTATATAAACCAAGGATTGGCATTGTTCAGAAAAATTGAATGGGAATGATGCCCGGGTAAATTCAAAATATGTTTAATTAAAATTAATATTTCTGGAGATATTTTTAAAAAGTCAAATGATAAGAGAAACAAGATACAGAAAATGAAAATTATTAGTTGGGTTATAAAAGAACATCTCATATTAACATGAGAAAGGAACATACCCACCCTCACCATATGCATGAAGATTAAGAACAAGATAGTATTCTAACTTTCCTCAGGACTTGTTTTTGAACTTGTATCAAACATGGGAATGCCACATTCCCAACTTTTCTTTCCCAGGCATAACTTTTACAAACCTTTAAATAAACACATTCTGAAATGTTGAAGCTATAATATATAGGATGAACAAACCAAAATTTGCATCTGCGCTGATAGAAGTATCACTGTCATCATTCCAAACCCAACTAAAGAATCATATACCTAATTATAGTTTCTTTTCCAATTTTTTTATTTTTTAGTGTAAACTAAACTATCTTTTCTTTTGTTATCTCAAATGTTCTTTCAAAGAGGTTTATCAAATCATTCTAATCAAGATATTTTGCCTCCCCCAAATCTGTATACTTTACAGGTGCTGATCTGAAGAAGATTAAGGACTGTGTTGGTGATCCCCATGCAGATGTTGAAAATGCTGTTCTTAAGGCTGAGCAGGATGCACAGGTTAGCCTTCTAAAATGCAAACATTTCCTTATGTTATTCTTGTTGCGTTTTCCTTTCATTTAGGCCATGAAGTTGTTTTATGAGTGTATTGTAATTTGTTCTAAATTGGGTTGCAGATTGGCAAAGGCACTCGTGGTGATGTCACAATACTGCCTACTCTTATTATAAACGACCGACAGTATAGAGGTCCGAGGAAGCTTTTCTAGATGACTTCTATTTGCTGCTTTATATTATATTTTATAATATGTCTTTTTAACTGCTTTTAGGTAAGTTGTCAAGACCCGCTGTTCTCAAGGCACTCTGTGCAGGTTTCCTAGAGACCACTGAACCATCAGTTTGCTTAACTCAAGGTCCTTTTCTCCTTACCTTTTTTGTTTTTAATTTCTATTTTCCTCCTTGAACCTTCCCCCCTCCCTCCCTTTCTTCAGAAGAAATCATCTGTTGTGACATCAGGAACTCTTTTTCTGCTTCTATAGTTGCTTGCTTTATATATAACTGCTTCAAATGATTTGAATTGTTTGTTACCCTTTATCTATCACCAAGCAGTGTCTCTATTTGGTAGCTCTAAAGTTGGTGAAAATTAAAATTTCTCTTTCTCCTTTTTTTCTTATCTTGATGCTTCCGTTTTTCAATTTTTATTAAAGAAATTATGTAGATTTTGATCCAGATAAAATCGTAGGTGTACTGGTAGGTAGCTGACTATGTAAAAATCCAATCTTGTTCAAATGCTAATGATTTTACTGATTACTTTTTGCAGAAATGGAAACAAACGAGTGTTTGGTAAACAATGGTGGTTGTTGGAAGGAAAAATCCTCTAACATTACCGCTTGCAGGGTATTTGTTGACTGAACCTTGTCAGGCACATTTTATGGTTTTTACTTCATGTGGGCTCTGCTTCTTCTAGTTTTAACCATCTACTTATGTTTTTCTAATTACAGGACACTTTCCGAGGAAGAGTATGTGAATGCCCTATAGTACAAAGTGTGAAATTTGTTGGAGATGGATATACCCACTGTGAAGGTAAAATAGTTCTTGAATTCAGATAAATTGCTTCATTCTCCATTCTACACATTTTAAAATCTATTTATTCCAGAAACAAGCCAAACAGCACACTCATCATCATCATCATCATCCCACCAAATTGGTCTTTATAGTTTTACCTCCTTTTGTTCCATTTACACTCGTGATCTCTATCCACGGTTGTCATTCTACCTTGTTTATGTGTCGGGGAGGTTGGGAAGCTTGCTAATTTCAATTTTTTATGCGCTTCATTCTCATGAGGATTTGAATTTCTTAACAGCATCGGGAACCTTGAGCTGTGACTTCAACAATGGTGGTTGTTGGAAGGGATCTCAAGGTGGCAAGGCTTACACAGCTTGTCTGGTACGTTGTCTCGGTCATCCTTTTGTGCATGTTTTTGGTTAGAAGGGACATGAGTAAAACTGATATGATAGATACTTCATTGTCATTTGTTTCTTCATTAATAATGCAGGATGACTACAGAAAAGGCTGTACATGTCCTCCTGGGTTCAGAGGTGATGGAGTAAAGTCATGTGAAGGTATAAATTTGGTGGTTTTGTAGTATTTGGCAAATGATAAGCACAAATGAGAGAGTGGTTCCTCTTGGTGGAACAGAGTGGCTGGATTTGATTTACATTTCTGCAGTTGTTAGTAATCATTTTTTACATTTCTGCTTCTGATTATGCTGCAGATATTGATGAGTGCCAAGAGAAAACAGCCTGCCAATGCCCAAGTTGCAAATGTAAAAACACCTGGGGAAGTTATGAGTGCAAATGCGGTAGTGGTTTGTTCTACTCACGAGAAAATGACACATGTCTAGGTGAGGCTTATTTAGTTTTTCTATCTTTTTTTCTGGATCACTTTCAAAATTGCCTTGCTAAATGGATGTTTTTGTATATAAGCATTTCAACTAAGGGATAATGCTTCATTGGGCTTTCCTTTTCCATCTGTAAAGTGTCAAGGTTTTCTTTGAGAAGCTTGTGAGCTTCATAATTGCATTTTAAACCAAATGGAAAATTCTAGTATGCTTTCCATTATCTTGATGGTGTTGTAGGTATTCTTGTATGTTGCTGAGTGCTGAAGTTTAAGATTCTGCCTGTCTGTACATAATTTCCAAAGACTTCAATATTTTTATTTCAATCTTACCTATGCAGATACTCTTTGTATAGCTGTTGACATTTTCAATTTCTTGATATCATTAAAAATGCAGGAGCATATTCTGCTTCAGGGGTGAGCATCTGGATGATTATGCTCATCGTGGTTGTTGCTGTTTCTGGAGGATATGCATTTTACAAGTACAGAATCCAGGTATGATTGTTGCAAGTTTTGAGTTTCATTTATTTATTTTGAGTCTTCTTGATTAAATTGTTGGCAACATTTTTATGCATATTCATCCGAGAATTCACTGTAAATGTTTTTGTTGAAATAATTATGTGCAGAGATACATGGATTCAGAAATACGGGCAATTATGGCACAATACATGCCTTTGGATAATCAACCTGAGGTCCCTAATCAAGTTCATCACAACATCTAGATGGAGATAACCATGCTCAGTTTATACTATCAACTTCTCCTTCTCCCACTATCCTTTGTTATTATATTTAGCTTTGTAAATTCCAAACCAATGTGGTCGTGCCATTAAAGTTTATGCATTTTTTCCACTGTTTCGGCTCTTCCAAGTTCTGCACATGACATTTTTCTTGGCATGGAAGGGGTAGGTATAAATTATGCTTTTTACTTTCTTAGAAGCTCTTTATAATGAACTATACATTTTCTTCAAACTAAATGCATTTTATTCATATGATTTTAAAAAGATATGATCATTTTTTATGTAAACTAGTTTTGTTTAATGAGATGACACAACTTTGTCTTGAGAAGATAATTGCCTTTGCACTCTAAAACTATCATCATTATAAAGTGATATGAACATGAATGTTTCAGGATATGACAAGATATATGAACAAGACATACTTTAATTGTATTAAATGTTTTATGTTCATGGGATAACATGATAGGGTACATAGTAGGAGATATATATTATGTTCAAATGATAATATTATCTCTTTTTTTTGTTGAAATTTTTAAAACAAAGTAGTTCGTTTTTTAACTATAATTTTTTTTTTATGCATGATTATATTGAAATACCATAGTGCAACATGATTCTGTCATAAAAATGGAAAAACAAAGTCCTGTCATCTCTATAAACATCTCTTCTAACATTAAATATGTTATTATTTCACATACTTTCCATGAATATATAGTTATCCCTATTATGAACTTGTGAATTTCCACAATATTAATACGATAAAAAAATAGTAAAAAAAACTAAAGAAAATATTAAATCATTGTCTCATCTACAATTTCATGTTACACTTTATCCTCTATTTTGTCTAACTAGTGCATAAGAAGAAAAAAAGTGATTTTAAAATTAAAATCATCCAAAATCCACTTTATAATACCCCCATTGTGTGCAATTCATGAGAATGCATTTAAAATAAGTTTTGAATATTTGAAAGTGAAAGAAAATATTTATGAAAATAGATTTTTTTCTAGAATAACACTGTGTTTTGATTCGTGTGATGTGTATTTACATGGACACCCAGATTTCTACTTACACACTTGTTCAAAGTAATCATGAATTTGTCATTCTTCCCTAAATCAAAAGTAAATCCACAATCAAGTATCTATTTTTTCCAAAATCAAGTAAAACCCAATTGGATAAAGAACATAGCAACTAGCCTAAAAAGAACATTATAGAATAAAATAAAAAGAGAAGCAACAGTGATACGAAAGTAACTTATCATAGAAAAAAAAGTATTATCGAATGATAAAAACATTATTGAGTTATAAAGACAATAATTCTGATAAGTGAAAATGCTTAGATGTGTCCATAAACTTTTATTATGAGATATTAAAAATTGAAGGATACAAAAATTATAATTTCATATTCATATATAAGTGAACTACTTAATCAAATAAAAGTCACGTTAATAAGTAGATAAAAAAATCCAATAGAAAAAAAAATATTATATTGCAATGATTTAACAAACGTTAAATTAAAATAAAACAAAATAAATGATCATATCCCATCTCACTTATATCGATCGAACAAACCCTTACATAATAAAAAGATAAGCTTAGACTATTTCCTACAAAAAGACATTCAAATAATTTGTTAGCATTAAATTGATATTCGCATGCAAAGGAACATAATTAAGCTAAGTTCAAAATAAACTTAAGTATAAGAGATCAAATATCCAAATGTCTTTAATAATAAGATTCTTCACATCATATTTTATGTATAACCAATTTTCATTCCATTATTTCTAACTGGAACATCAGAGTTTTTCATGTATTAATGAAATGTCCTAGTGAACGATCACTACAATTTAGTTTTTGAAAGTTTTCTATCATCTATTTTATTGAAAGAATTTACTTAAAACTAATTGATTATATTGAAATTTAATATGATATCAAAACATATTGTTCCTACCGGAAATGAGAGCAATGCTTAGGTCAGTAAGAATAAAGATGATAAATTTTTAATAAAAAATAAGAATAAGAGTATAGAATAGAATTTAGTATATTTTACTTTAAATATTATATTAAATAATTTATTATTGATCAGGAAGTTTGTTTGTGGTTGAAATTGGAGGTAAACTTATTCAAATGGGTAATTATATAGTCGGAGAAACTCACCTAGTCTGACCTGTTGAGGATTAAATTGGAGTGAAACATCACAGTGGATATGAATTGTTATAGTAGACAACTAGACCTCCATTTTAATGCATATATTTTCTGCACAAATTGGTAAAAAGAATGTCTTGCCAACGAATAAATTAAAGCTAAACATTCTTCATCTCACATATTTTCACTACATTTGGATAACATTTTCACCCCTACACATCACAGCGTCAGAAAAGTAAGACATGTTTCATTCTCGAAATTGTACATTAAATTCAAGATGTTATTATTACCAAAGAGGGTAATTTAGTAACAGTGAACTTTGCTTTTCTAAGACAATAATGTTCTAATAGCGCTGAGAACACATAGTAACTCGCAGTTACATTATTTTTTTAATAATGCAAAAAATACTATAATTTAACAAAAGACATGTCTTCAAGAAGACTTCAAAATTCTCAGTTACACATTAAGTCCTCCAATTCACTACTAATATAACTTCAATATTTAACACTTATTATCCCTTGATTTTGTTTATTATCAACATATTATCCGTAGATCAAAATAATTCAATCTCAAAAGACTAAATATATAGCCAAAATTTTATATAAACAAGAATTACCTATTCACAAAATTATAGAAACAAAAAGCAAAGTGTTCTGAAAAAACATAAAAAACTATTTTAAAGTTAAACTTGGAAATTGTTTGACAGTTTTTCTTTTGTTTAAAAAGTTCTAAAAAACACGGAGAATTAGAGGACATAATAGGTAGAGAAATAAGAGTATTAGGAGAAAAAACTATTTTCTCTTCTAAAAAAGTACCTTTCTCAACTTTTTGTCAAATAAAAATGTATTATTTTTGGTTAATGGAAAATTAAACTACTTCAGTTTAAAAGAAATAGAAAAAGTCGAAAAGATAAAAAATAAGACAAAAATCTAGAAGTATTGTTCAGGCGTTAAAAGCAATTTGGTCAGCAAAAAAGAACCTAAATTGAAAACTTTCTGCATCATCCAAACACATCTAAAGTATATTAGCATCTGTAACCGTTCAAGGTTACACTCTCGAAGCTAACCATATGCAGCTTACAGGAGATTAGAGAGATGAAGGAGATATCGGCAAAGATGTATCTAGATTTTAGTAATATCCCACCTCAGAGGTTACTCATAATATCATATTAGTAATTTTCCACAAAATTCACAACTAAACAAGAAACTACAGGTGAAATTGTATCCACGTTCTCCAAGCTCCATTTTTCAACGTATGAAACCATAACCCAAAGCAGTGGGTCTTTTAGTCTTGATGACCCAGCCCGTGATAAACCATGTAAAAAATGATCACCAAAATTTATTCTGACCATCTTCAAGTAGATCTTCAATATTTTGCTGATCTTCACGCCCGATCTTCAACTTTTTACACTGAGTGGCAAATAGGAATAGATTATAAGTACAAAGAAACGAGCATATGTTGAAAGACACGACTTCTCTTAAATATTCACCTGAAAGCATTTTGGATTAAAATAGTGTCTACGAATTTAAAAGGCTGACCTCATCGTAGAACTAGTTTCCTGGTTCAGTTTCCAAGTTTGAGCCATTTTGTTGATTACGTTCCAGTACTATTCTATAGATATAAAATGCCGCAACTGCACCACTACAGATGTGAAACAAAGTCGTTACATAACGAAGTATTAATAGAAAGATCAAAAGCATTGAACAAAGATTGAGTATAAGCCAAATGATATTCCATTTCCAATCCACTTTTTCAGTTTAATTGAAACTTCATGTAAGTTTTCCATTTGGGTCATTTACAAGAACCATTGTATTTTAACGCTTCTGGCAGAATTGCAATATTCCAGCATTCCGAATTTCCAATTTAACAATCATTTGTTGGATCAAACTAAATGTCATCCAACACCTCACCGTTCATAGCATTAATAAAATCTGCTTTTAGTCCAACCGTCTAGTTTGTGTTAAAAATGAAATAGCAGCAAGTTACTAAGATTATCTCCAATTAACGTAACGATTAACTCCTAAATGAAGACCAAAAAAAGTTCACATGTAAGTAAAATAATAATGATGTTTCAAGAACCTGATCAAGGCAGTGAAATAAGATGATCCCTGGCAAAAAGAAAAGAATGTGAAACTATCAAATGTTTGAAACTAATATTACTTTTATTTGCATGAAAGTTAAATTAAGCTTGATAAATGCTCAATGTAATGAATGCCTTACTTTGCCTATTGCGCTTATCTCCCGCAGAAACAGTATACTTGCTATAGCTGCAAGTCCAGCAAGTTAAAATAAGCTTCAAGATAGAGAAACAAACAAATACACAATTGAAAAGATTAAATGCATAGCTAGTCTGAAATTAATGAACTTAATTAGATTTTGACAAGAAAAAGTTTATGTGTGTGTTTTTTAACTATAAGACCACATGTATACTCTATGGAAACAATCCCACTCGAATAGTTGGCAAAGTTCTTTCTCCAAGTATTTAACATACTATATCTTCACTTTGCCGATTAATAAAAATACTATATCTACACCTGCCAATTAAAAAAAAAAATACTATATCTACACTCAAAATTGAAACCGTTGATTAAATTGGAACAATCCAATACCAGTTAATCCATAAATATGGAAACATAATTTCATCATTAAAAGTGTAAAGAATGTTTTATTTCTTTAATTATAACATATTTGACTACAATTTGTTTAGTATTTAAAATACTGTAAACAAAAAACAAATCAGAGCAAATAGTCTCTTGTTCAAGTCTTATGGATGCAAAAAAGTAGGCATTAGGAAAGTTTTTCCCCCCTTTAATGGATGCGCACAATGCATCATAACTTAACTAGTCTGGACTTAATTAGGTAACTTTTAAATACCATCCCTAAATTATGCAACAGTTCTGAGACAAGTTAAATAAGAAGCATGCGATCTCACCAGCTTGGCCCTTCAAAGCAAGAGGAGAGGCGCGTCCTTTTTTATATGATTTCAGACTTAAAATGCTTAAAGCAAGGAGGGCACCACCTAAAATCACCCCAAACCTTATGGCTGAAACACTGCCTGTTACCATAAAGTAAAGGAAGCCACCAAGAGAAAGCAGCAAACCTACAAGAACACGAATACGACAAAAATATTAAACAAAGTACGGAGGGGAAACAGGATGATAAATATCCCCAGTGAACATAGTAGAATTCATATAATTATTTAATGAGATTTTTTGGGTTATAGTGGGTGTCGTGTCTGGAACCTGGGAGCCTAGAGTGGTATTTAATGAGATTACATCTATAGGGAACTGATATTGAGACCCGAGGCCCATAAACCAGGCCCTTAAATCATCCCAACATCTAAAAAGATTCCAGCATCAGTCCCTGTGTGAAGAATGGATAATATGTCTGTAGTTTTATTACAGGATAATGATCATTAACACCAGTCATTATCAACACACATACAACTCCTATCAAAGGCTAATTCATATCAACTATCAATTCTAATCCTCATTAGCTTCCATCCCTCCTAATAAGTGAGAACGTGACTAAGTTATCTATAATATATGAGCAGTGTAATACTGGGTAAGAATTATGTTCTAAAATCTTAACAAATTTGAACTCAAGAAATGAAAATCTAGCTTCACCATTCACTAGTACAATGATAAAAAGTAGCTTATATTGTAACAGCTTGACAACTAGCTTTCACCTCTCATAAAAAGTGCTTGTCCTAAACAGGATTTTCCATAATATGTTCTTCCTCTTCCTCACTTACTCCCGTCAAGTTTACGCTAACTTGAGTATGGGAGTGCTTCACCTTCATTCTGCAAGTCCCCCTATGAAAAAAATCTTTGAATTTGAGCTAAGAACTAACCTAACTTAACCACACAAATTCAACTTGTACAGTAAGAATTGCCTAAGCTTTATAAGCACTACTTAAACGAGCTGATGTGTCGACGACAACACATTACAACATTTCACACCAGCTTTCTAGCCAGGCCCTTTGTAGGTAATCCTGTTCAAGACCTTGGCACAATTGAGTCAGACTACCCGGGTGACCACAATTAAGGCGTATTTCCAACAAACAAATTTATATCAAGGAATCATGACCTCTCTCAACATGCTCCCCACAAACTCAACCATGCAAAAACACATAATTATTCATACCATACGGCAGGCCAACATAGAAGTCCCTCAGTCCAGACAACTTCTGGATATCATCAGACGGCGTGGTGAACGTCTCCACAATGTCCTTCACCTCCGGCGAACTCTCTGCCGCCGAGGACAAATACTCCTTCCCTTCGTCGGTGATCTCCTTCGCGGCGGTGCTCAGCTCGTGCTTGGTCTTATCCGCCAGCACAGTCAGCTGCTCCGTGGTTTCCTTCAGAATGACACTGGCCTTCTCCGAGTACAACTTATAAGCGTCCTGAGAAACGCCCTGCAACCTCTCCGCCTGTTCCTTGAAAGTTTCCAGCGCCTGCTTCCACGCCTCCTGCGACTCCTCAGAGCCCGCAATAACATCACGCTCCTTCTCCACTTCGATCTCCCCGTGTTCCTACACAGTTCACCAATTCAAATCACAAATCAATATACACTTCCGCTGTAACTAACTAACTAACTAACGAACTAATTCGCTTTTGCGTCTTACCGAATCTTGGTGAGAAGCGGTGAAAGCGACGGTTGACGGTTTCCGGCGGTGGATGGTAAGGAAGGAGGCGGCGAGGGCGTTAGGGGGAGCGGCGTTAAGAGCGCGAGGTTTGAGTAAGGGGTGGAAGTTGAAGGTACGGGGAGACTTGTTGAATGGGAGAGAGAAATTGCAATGAGCGAGTTTAGGGTTTAACACTGAAACTGAATCCATGGTGAATGGAAGGTTAGAGAGAGAGAGAGAGATGGTGGAGCCGAAGAGAAACGAAGGTTAGCAGAGGAAGGGAGGGATGAAGAGAAGGATGGGATTTATAGTGATGGAGATGGAAAATGAGATTGGAGTGAAGGTGTTTGTGAAATGTCCTAAACCATCCACAACGCAATGCGCGAGGGAAGAGTTTGGCTCGTGTGCTGTGCTGTGCTGCGTGCAACACTCCCGAGAAGGTGACACCTGTCCTCAAGGATTCATCACCAAATCATCCATCATAACCTATGTTGGGTCGGAATCTCCCAAGTCCAAGCAATTGCTCTATTGTCTCTTCCTTCTCCTCTCTTCATATTTTTTAAAACTAAGGAATAAATTATTTAACCTAACTTTTTAAATACTTAATAAAAGGTTAAAATTTATCAGAAAAATATTTCACTTACTTTTCCTTTTAACTTTTTCTTATACTAAAAATACTCATGAATATATATTTTCTAAATGACACTAATACTTGTGGAGGTAATTTTAATTTCTACTAATTTTTAATGTATAAATGAAAATGTAACATGAGAGAATTAACAATGAATGCAAATTTAGTTGGGCGAAATTTACATATAATCGAATTTAGATTAATTAACAAATTTCTGCTCTAAGTTTTGATATTTTTTAGTGAACTGATAATATTATAATTGTGTTAAAAAGTGATTACTAATATTAGTTTTTGTATCTTTATGAACTTAAATGTATTCGATTTTAAAAAAAATTAATCAAAATTATTATTGCCTGTAAATGTCTTATTCTTCTTAACATTTTAGTTAAATAATTTTAAATATTAATAAATATAATTCCAAGAACAATTTCAATAGTACAAACAGAAATGTGAATGAGTATATAATATAGTATAACATAAAATATACAATAATGATGATTAATATGTAAAACTTATTATTTATACTTAATATTATATTTATTAGTCATTAGTGAAAAATAAAACACTTCGTGACTTTACATTTTTAAAACATAATAATTATTTTCGAATGGTTTTGGAGGCCTAGAGAACGATTACTTCAACTCCTGTGTTCGGTCGATTCCACACGCTCGATGCTCCTCTATACGTTCGCCCTCCTGGTTGTGCTTTCCTTCCCTCGATTGTCCTACTTCTCGGGCAGGGAGGGTACCTGCAGAAGGTACTCCAACGCTCAAATCAGTGGGATATCGTACTCGGTTATCAGAATACTGTAGATAATGACGTACCTTTCTCCTTAAAATGCGTGTTATTTATATTACTTTAATGAGTCTTTGTTGTTGGGCCAGATTAAGGGAGTTGGTTTGCGTTTAGGGTTGTGTTAAGCCACCCTTAACTGTAGATTAGCCTTGCTAATCTGGTCAACCTTCGACTTGAGCTATGGACCGGTCGGCCACATGTGCGGAGCGGTCGCCCCTTTATCGTTCGTGTGGCGGCATGGGCCAAGTGTTGGCTGACTTGACAAGTCATCCGGTCGTACCAGTACAATAATATTAATAATTATTATTATTTTAATATATAAAATAATGATAAATAGTTATTAGTTTTTTATAGTTTATTTTATTCCCATTAATAACTTTTTAAATAATCACTTATGTAAAACTATATACAAAAATAATGTAAATTTTAAATTTTGAGTATGAAAACATGTTTGATCATATTTTCTTTTTGGGGAAGTAGCACAAACCATGATAAAATCATATTTATTATGATTTCCAATTAATATTTTTTATTATTGAGACATTTAAACCTTTTCTTTTTTACTTTAAAAAATTAAATTATTATTTATCTTTTACTAGTATTCTCTTTTTATATTTTAACTTTCATTTTAAACTGTTTTTTTAAATTGTCAAATGTATATATGATTGTTTATGAATTAGTATTTCATGTTAATTATTTTTATCTCAAATCTAGATTAACTATTATCTATATTTTCATTTCATGTTTGAATCTAACTTGCTTGAGCTTCAAAGGAAAATTGTGTTTGTTATCCCTTTTAAAAGTTGAAGTTTAACTAGTCTTTGGTGCAAGAAAGGGATATGATTCGAGTAAAACCCTTTTTTATAACACACTCTGCCTTTTGCTTCACAACAAAAGCAAAGAACCAATGCCAAAATCAAAAAGCAAATCCAAGTTTTTCATATGAAAATTCCATGAATAATAAAAACCAAAATAAATTGCTTAGGATGTTATGAAATATCTCATAAGAATTTGATTCAGTAATATACTTTTTCCCGTACAATTTGATAGATGCAACCATCTTGATTTTTAAATATTTTAAATGTTGAGAATTACTCAACTAGACATATACATTTCATAAATGAATGGAAAGTTTGAGTCAATTTTTTTTTTTTAAACTGTGTTAAACTTAAAGTTTATTTAAATATAGATTTAGATTTTATAAAATTAGCTTAGATTTAATATTAATTATTATTTTAAATTGAAAAATATGAATTAATTTAGTTAACAATATTAAATTTGTTAATAATTTATATAAAAAAATTCTTTAGAAAGAAGATCGAAAGAAGAATCTTCCTCATTCACAATTTTGATTGACTCGATTCTTGGTTTTTCAACTTTTGAGTGTTAAAAAAATAAGTTAATTTTGTAATATTAGAACTAAACATGAAGATCACATAATTAAGATTGGATTCTATTGATATTCTTATTTAGATTAAGTTTGGATAATGTCTACCAATGTAAATTTAATGTAATGCCAGCAAAATATACTTTAATAACGTCATTTATTGTTCTAATTTTTTCTCAAATAAAAATATAAGGTATTTCAATCATTATTAATATTATTGGTGTTTACAACTGTTTTCGATATTATATCTTAATAAAATTGGTATGTTAATGCTTAATAATAGTATTTTGATTGATATTCTATTTTTTTATAATTAAATATGAAATTAAAATTCTGAAAAAAAAAATAGTCGAAAATATATTATTTATTTAGTATTGAGAGAGTGATTTATAATTTGAAAAGGTGCTTGTAACATAAAATTAAGAAGATAAAAAATAAAGAGGATGTTTGTATAGTATTTAGGAGTCTTGTGGTGTATGGAATGAATTTTATTTATAAAAAAAATATAGATAATTTTAAAATGTAGTTGTGTTCTAACGAAGAACGAAGAAAAGGAACATTCAAAATTGTTGTGTAGTGGGATATTTAAATATTTGACAATTGGACTATTGTTGTTTAGAGCACATATCAAATCCAGTCCAAGTAATTAGAGTTCGCCCATTTATTTCTTAGTAATTACTTCTTGCACCTAATCAATTCCTTCCTCCACCCGACACACTTTTTAAAATCCCATTCCATTATGTCCTTGTAGACAAATGCGTTACAAATATCTGGAATTGGGTTTGAATTCCATATGTACATATCCGGAATAGTTAATTGTGTTCTGGATGTGGGCATGCGGAAGTATATTTTTTGACTTATGGATTTCTATATCTGGAAGTTAAGTGATATTTTTTTTTTCAGCATTATCAATGGATACAGCTGCCTCAGAGGAGAAATGCGAACAGAAGAATGGCAAGACGACGTTGCCCGCTGCGTTCAATGCGAAAACGAAGGTGGCAGTGGTGGCGGCTGCTGCTGCGTGAAAACGAAAGGGTGTTGTGATTGGGTGCAAATCTCTCCCTTAACCTAATTTTAATTTCATTAAGGGCATTTTCATATTTTCGCAAATTTTGTTAAGGGCATTTTGGGTATTTTCACATGATTGGGTAGAGGGAGAGTCAGCCTTATTTCTTTAGCTTCCATGTGCAATTTCATGAGGACTATTTCTTCCTGCACATCCATATATTTTTTTGTCACCCCATACAAAACATGAAAATATATTTTTATCCTTTTTGTGTCACTCTCATATTCTGTATTACATAATTCAAAAGTTAATCTTCAGTTCGGAAATAGCTTACGGATTATGTAATCCAAAATATATTTTTAAAAAGTGATATTCTAGATTATATAATCTAGAATTTTTGATTTAAGAGTAGTTTTCAGATTATTTAATCCAAACACACATTTAAAAAAAGACTTCTGAATTATGTAATCTGGAAACTAATATCATATTAGAAAAGATTTCTTCATGTATTTTAAAAAAAACTTCTAAATTATATAATCCTAAAACTAATTACAATTTTTTTTAAAAAAACTGTCCGATAAATATTACTTAGGATTGGAATACAAAAAATTATAATGATGAAAGAATAATATATGAAGGTCATGAAAAAACAGTCTTTGATGAGTTGGTTAAAACAACAAATTGTCCCCTGCTCCCTTATGATTGCTGTATCATTTTTACTTTGTTTATATATTGTATTATGAATGAACTCAAAGAAGAAAACACTCTAGATTATATAATTTCTAAGTGTTTCTTTTTTTATTACACAATTTAAAAGTTAAAAAAATTATTTATGAATTATGAATTTTGGAAAATATTTTTAAATTATACCATTTAGAAGTTTATTTATGAAAAAAAATATTTTTTAAATTGTAA
>Ga0123341_1001466_pt1 | contig 17796 bp, 16 predicted proteins | sample Turbeapinknodule_FD_89959 | JGI IMG/M metagenome (GOLD analysis project Ga0123341, IMG submission 89959) | Root nodule microbial communities of legume samples collected from Mexico - Turtle bean Mexico pink nodule | ecosystem: Host-associated > Plants > Roots > Nodule | place: Mexico: Nepantla...
AATAAATATTTTATTATTAATTATAAACACGCAATACAATTTATTCATGAACGTATTAATTTTCATACTTTGGATCTGAACACACTCTTAGAATGATTTATGCAAATTTATTTTAGATTGATTACATAAAAGAAATTTAAGGGGCGGGATCCTTTGCACTAGAGGAAGGATCCATCATCAAATTCATAGTTTGATAAATAATTAGAAAATTTGAGCATTACCAAACGAATGATGGATTAAAAAAATTGGAAATACTGGTTCAAAACAACTGCATGCCTTAATATCATTGTTGTCATTCAAAGAATGTAAAGTAAAATTAGTTAACCAAAGTGATTAAAAAGGTTATTGAATTGAGAAATGAAGAAATTAGATCTGATAAATTACAGGATCTGCAAAGTGGAAAGGAATTCTTTCTTTGAGTGACCAGATCAATCGATACAATCACTTCATCACTCAATTCAAGTTTCTTGTCAGATTCCATTCCGATATTCAAGTAATTACTATTTCTATTGCTGATCAAATCGCCTAATACACTTGTTCAAATTTTAGAAACGCATCATCATAATTATAAGTAAATTGAAATTCTCTACCATTATGCAAATGCAGTCGGCAAGGGTAACAAGATAGCATACAAAGAACCAAGTTACTTTTCAATTCATATATAATATGAAATATATGGTCGAAGTATGGCCATGTGTATACCCATTATGAATATGGAACCGAAAGTCAAGCATAATCTGTTCTAACTAAAGACAGGTCTCAGACACACCTGATAGGTTGAAAAGCCCCTAACGGAAATAGATGGATACTTGGGGAATGTCAATGTCATTGTCTTCATCATCCTCACAGGCAACCACAACATCCAAGTGATTTCGGTCTGAAGGTATGTCCATCTTGGCCACCTCCCTAGCTAAATCCACTATCTTTCTGTCCATTCGCTCTTTATGCTTAGGGAACATGCTGTTATAGAGCAGACAACTTCCACATGAAATACTATAAGCATTCAAACCTTTTGCCTTCAGCCACTCAAGAAGCTCCCTTAGAGTAGGATTGTCTTTCACGATCCATCTGTCCCAAACTGTCCAACTCATATCTTGATGCTTGATTACCTTGGGTGGAACGGGCTCTGCCATGGAAAAGAAAGGCGTTCCTAAGTTGACAAATGTGTTTCGGTAGTCCTCGACTTTGTGTCCTCCATCCAAAGCTTTGTACAGCTCCAGGCAGACAAATCCTGTGGCCATGGCAGTTGATGTTGCAATTGCTGGAATGATCCTCCCGGCAATAAACTTGGCCTTGAGTTTGTCAACTTCAGGAATGCTGTAGTTCCGTGCCCTCATGTTGGCAAGCCCAGCTATCAGGTCCATATGGTAGTTTGTATCATCATCCTGTAATTTTACAGCATAAAGGTCAATTTAACTGTGGATGAATGTAAATTATAATAAATAAATGAAGTGCAGGTGGAAGACTTCGCGTACTCCTATTCCTCAGCAAATACAAACTAAAACCCCCAATTGAAAACTACCAAACTTCAACACTGAAAATTCAGAGGGAGCAAAAACTAAATGAAAGAAAATAGACCTTCTCAAATTGAACTGGTTTCATCCTGAAATCTGGTTGAAGCTTTGACCGACACACCTCTAACTTGGTGATTAGATCATTAATCACAGCTGCATCATCTATAGAAGCAGAAGAGAGACTGGTGGCCTTCTCATCTGTCACTATATTTGCATTTTTCTTGGGCTTAAAGTCAGGTACAATCACTAAATCAACGACTTCAGCCAACTTCTTAGGATTTTTAACCCAATCAGGGATTGGAATACCAAATGTTTCTGCACGTAGTATAGCAGCAGCCATCAAAAACTGCATATGACCCGGATCAGATGATGAGAATTCCAGAGGACGAGGGAATCGTTTTGGTGCAGACCAGAAGGGAACTCCAGTACTAGTGGCAGCATCTTCAGGAAAAGTATAAATTAATTGCTTTACCCGGTTAGCAAAATAATCTTCAAACCTGTGAATAAAAAACCTCGTATGAGTGTAGCCCACACAGAAAAAAAAATCTAACAAGCTCTGACAATATCACAAAAGAACATAAGCATATATTATCAAACAAACATACTTTAGCCTAGCCCATGAAATACAATCTTCAAAAGTCAGACACTTGTCCTCGTCCAAACACTCAAGAATTCGCTCCAAGTTATCCCTTGCTTGAGCATCACCAGCATTCCTCGTCGCATTGGTATATTCGCTTGGATTAGATAAAAATGCATTTACTTCAGCTGGAGTTTTCTCAAGTAAACCCTCAAACTCTGACCGAGCCCAAGTCAAGCAGTGGTCAATGTTATGAGGGAAGGAGTGAACAGTACACATTGGCGCCTGTTTCTCAGGTGGATCTCTTGATGCACCATAATTTTCTGTCAGGTGGGGGATGACCATTTGCGTATTGAATTTATCTCCGAGAGTACCAGACTCAAGAAGTGGCTTCTGGAAATATAAGCATCTCTGATCAACATAGAGTCTTGCGCTCACATTGTCTAATGCATTAATCACAACACTTAACTTTTCCCAGAAGGTGTCATGAAACACATTTTCAGTTTCTGGGCCAACACGATTTTGCAGAGCTTCAATATTCAGACGAGGATTTATAGAAGCAGCAGCAGAAGAAGCAACTGTAGACTTTGCCTGGCCAATATTCCAATCACGGAAGAGGAACTGTCTAGTCAGGTTACTCTTTTCTATAACATCATCATCAGTAATTGTCAGTTTTCCCTGGCCACAAGAAACTCCCATTAGGGCAAGGTTTTTCAAAAATTCACATCCCAATGCACCAGATCCAACAACAAAAACTTCAGCATCCTCTAATTTCTTCTGCAACTTTTGTCCAAACACTGAAATCTGTGCATCGTAACGACTATTTAACGGCTTTAAATCATTAGGATCCAGTGGTTCTGTAGGAAGCGACTCCACAGAATCAAAGTAGAAAAACTGCAAAGATCAAACAGGGAACTAAAATTAAAACTGCAAAAAAGACATTATAACCTCAGAAAAAATAAAGGGTCCAATAAGTAAGAAAACAAAAAAAATTGAAACACGGACTACATATAGTTGCCTGATTCGAATTATTTCTAGTATTCTATATATCCTAAGCAAACATAAAAATGCCAAATATATTTTGGAACTATTGGATTGGAACCCTGATTGCCTACCCACACACCATTAGAATATCAAGTATTTACTAATCCATATATAAAATCATTTACTATATCAAGTATTTAAACTAATCCATATATAAAATCATTTACTTAAAGTTTGGCATGTACACTTGTGTGTGAGTGGACCAGAGCACAAAGCTTTTCAGCGATTTCAGTTACACACCTACAGTATTGCCACGAGTTAAAGATAACAAAGAATATAGTGCTATGCAGTATATCAATTAAGGGATGTCTGTATATAATAAAAAAGGAGGATATCAACTGAAATTTTGTTCGACCTTAATGGTTCCAAGTTGTCCGTAAAGAAAAGTACACTCTCCAAAAATCAAAATCTTAGTCAACAAAGTATACAAGATTCAGAGGAACAAAACATCAACTGAAGCAGCAAACTGAATACACAAACTAAATGGTTGACCAAGTCCAAGAAAAATATTTCGGGTAAGACAATATGGGCACAGTTCACTTGCACCACACAACATTTCAAAATACAATATGATATGACACAATGAATGACCAAGAACAATATTACTTACTTGAAAAAGTGGATGAAATTTCCCAGAGCATGCCTTTACAACCTCTTGTCCTACAAATCCACCAAACATTGCCGCCATTGGGTTCAATACTGCCCGAGCACCAGAGGCAAATTGTTGTAGAAGTTTTTCATTCACATCTTCCAACCTTCCATCACCTAAGCCATCATTAATACTACTGACAATGGATACTAGTTTCTGTGCATCATCCTCTGAACCAGCAACAGGGAAGCGACCTATCTCGGATACGAACTTATCCAAACCCTGGAATGCTAAATGCAGTAGGGGTGGGCGATCAAATTTAGAAAAATCACTCAGAAGAAAATCACCTGGATCACTGAGTGCTTCCCTCAGTGGTTTAAAGTTCAAAACCTTTGGTTGTTTAACCTGTGTGACAATACCACCTTTTTCATATCTACCATAATCTGTAGTGTCTTCTTCAAGAGTGAATGAATGTGCTCTAGCATTTTTTATCTTTCTTGGCTTTCCATCATTCAACTCTTTCATTCCATGAACTTCAGAGAATATAACCAGATCTCCATCTTGAAACTCGAGCCTCTCATCATCAACACAAGAAACTAGAGCAGGGTTGTCATTGCTGATTGATGCAATTATGCCAGTATGAGGATCCTCTCCATCAACATCAAAAACAGTGAACTCGGGCCCAAAATCACAAAACAGAGAACCAAAAAGCCCCCTAACTTCAGTTTTAATAAAGGCAATAGGAGGCTTATGACTGTGGCAGTAATCATCGAATTCAATGGCTTTCTCAAGACTGATATCAGTAAAAACAACAGCCTACAAAATAGTTGAAATAAATAAAAAAATACAATAGAATCATGTTGCAGATAAGCAGGAAAAATTCACATTAAAGTACACCATTAACCAACATTCACAATCTAAATCAAATCAAAGTCGTAAAATTCACAAGAATAAATCTTGCTCATATGGTCAAGAAAATTCAAACATGCTCCTCCATTAACTGTACAGAACTGATCAGGTTTAACATGCAATTAGTTGTCTCATACCAGGTGACCACATTACTACCAATACTCTTACCCCAGAATACATATCATACTACTCTCACAATCATCGATACACACATAACATACACATGCCTCATCTTAATTATCAACAAAAAACATTTTCATTAACTTCAAATAAAATCGAAAACAAATAATCAAGTGCCTCATTACATTCAGCACTCAGAAGCACAATTAAGTTAACAAATAACTCAGGCATATATAAAGCAAAATAGAAGTATAGTAGTAGTCTTACAGACATAAAAAACACTGACTATGCATTAACAGGAACCCCCCTCCCTCATCAATCACATTTTAAAATGGCACAATATTGTTCACCCATTGTTTTAATCACCAGGTTTTGCGAATAATGAGCATCAATGCAGAAATTCAAGTACATGGCATTGAACACAAATAACTATCCAACATTAGAAGTTACCCATCAACATATGCACGAGGAAATCCTTCTTCCAAAAGTTCAATGGACAACAAAACATGTCACAGCACACATGTAATAATATGAGGCAGATGTACAAATAAATGCATTTAAGAAAAAAATAAGGTTCCAAAAACGAAAAAGGAGAAGAGACAAGATTGGAAGTACCTGGAAATTAGCAAGTTGTTCTGTTGTAAGCTTAGTTGTCAAGCTTAGTACAGCTACCGCATTGTTAAGTTCCTGCAACTTACTAACAGAAGCCACTGCCCTGTTCTTGCCAACATCATTTTCTGAAAACAGAAAATTACTGGACAAATCCCATAACTCCACATTTCCTTCATCGTGCAGGGTTACGGATTTCACCCCAGCAAGAATGAGATTCTTCGCTGCAGGTAGTAAACTTTATTTGATTACAGAAAAACAACAAAGCTTACACTACTTAAATCTATATGGCAAACCATTAAAAACATCAAGTCCCAAAAATGGTTTAAACATCATTCCACATTTATGTACATACTCTTTTAACTAACTAGAAAGTAGCACATAAGTAAGAACCTTCAAACAAGGTTGCCCAAAGATGTGAAACGATGACTTTTAACCAGATGATAGCTATATGCATAGAGTGAAATAACACCCAATTCTCAAATCAACAATGTAAAGTTTGAAATAGTGAGCAGCGTGAGCAACTAGCGATCATTTTAAGCATGTACAATAAATAACAAGATCGTGAATTGTATAAGTCTATCACTCCCCTTCACTTCATTTTTCAGCTTACAAAGGGGACAAGGGACCAAATTACCAATCCTCTTAGCACCAATCCTATCAAACAACACAATTAAACTATTTTCTTTCATTTAATTTAGAGAGGGGGCGGAGGGTAAACCACTACTAGAATAATTACCAAGTTGATAAACTTTCCTGTAACCCTTTTATAATAGTAGAAAAGAAGAGCGTGAGAGGAGTGATACACAGAGCTTAACCCTATATACACAGAGCTTCTCTTTAAAGCTAAAATCAACTTTTGTATCTTAACTTTTGAAGAAGTTAAATGAGAGGAGCTTCTATAAAAGTCAAATGCACAAGTTGTAGTATCTGGCCCAGTGACTAGGGGAAACCCGTGGCAGGACAAAAACAAAAATCCACTAAGTTGATTTTATCTTAGGAGAGAAGCTCAATTCAAGATACCTTCTAATGTTCTTTTGTGTAGGTGATTATGAAGAAATGAATGCAAATATTTACGAATAAGCATGATTCATAAATCTTGCAGACTCCTAAAACCCCCAAAGATTTAACAATTATCCCCATCACTCCCATAAATGACGTCTACGAAAACTAACAATAAACAAGAAACCCTGAAAAAATTAAAATAGTTCCAATTGAAGCGTTAGAAAACCCAATTACCAATCTCAACACCAAGACCCTGCATCCCAGAAACGAGGACGCTGGACGCGAAGAGCTTCCGCATGGTCTCCCGGCCATAGACGGCGAGCTGCCGACTGTGCAGATCCTCGTCGATCTCCGCTGGGTTCGAGACCCCCAACGCCATTCCTTCGATCGAGTTCCCTCCGCCGCTGTTGTCCCCGCCGCTGCCGCCGCTACTGAATCCCTGGCTGATGTCGTTCACCGCCGATTCCGCAGCACCCGAGCAGGCAGCAAAGCAGGTGATCCGAGCTTTCTTCGAAGTATTGTTGTTGGTGGCGGCGTCACTCTCTCCTTCAACTACCACTCCTCCTTCGCTCGCTCTCTTTCTAGGAAGCATATAGTGCAGTAAACTGCATAAGACGCAACGCAACCGCACCATCGAAATTATCAGCACAACCAAAATCAAACAAATTGAAACCACCAAAATCATAAGAAATAAGATCCATGCCAGTGACGATATTTAAGAATAATAAACTATGCAAAACCCTAAGTAGCACGAGATTCGAGGTTGGAAGAACGAAGGAAGAAGTGGACGAATCTGAATCTAGGTGGAATGGAATTGAAGGAAGGGAACGTACCGAATGAAACTTGAGAGAAGGAAGGAATGGAATCAGATTGAACTGTGCGAATCGGTGAGAGAGAGAGAAAGTTAGTTTAGGTTTCTTTGAAGCTGGGTTTGGAAATGTAAGGTGAGTGTGTGTGTGAGAGATGAGAATGGGTACAAGAGAAATAGAAAGAGAGAGAAGGGTATTTATGGATTTGCATGTAAATTTACGCACCTAGGGTTTTGCCTTTTCTCGCTACCATTTCTCTCTGTCTTCTCTTGCAGCAATGAGAGAGAGAGAGAGTGGGCCTGTTACTGTGATTATGGAAGAATCGCGAGCGGGGTGGACAAAAAGAATGCACCGGGATGAGCACCTGCCACGTCGCCGTTTTAAGTTCTCCTTCACTCCAAAACACGTTCAATTCTTCTTTTGTGCCCTTGGTTTTGGATCCTCACAAGCCAAAGAGAGAAAATTTTATCTCACATAGAACATTGTTTGTTCCACATGGCAAACTGCACCCAATATTTATTAATATAGCATGGTTTTGGATAATAGGTTCGATTTTTGGAAAATTGAATTCTTACTTTGAATTTGTTGATCTAGCGTTAGAAATAATACAAGTTGTTATTTTTGGATTGGTTTTCCTTATACGTTGTACTCTAGTCTTACTTGTGTGTGTGTTTTTTCATATTGAAATAAAGAATTTAAGATAACATGGCAAATAAAAATTATTGGTTTTAAAATATAAGTGTTTATTCATATTTACAATGTCATTTGTTGAAGTTGTATTTTCAATTGTCTTACGAATTTTTGTGTAATGTGTTGGATACAATACACACATATGCATACTCTCAATCATCCACTTCCAATTTTGCACACACAACAGTGGTAATCTAAAATTAAGCATAGGTTTTTGGAGTGTCATGTACCTCCTTAGGTTTTTTAATAAAGAAAACATATGTAGTTTCGCCTTCAATAATAATAATAACAAATGCAGTAGGGACTATGTTGTTCCTCTTGTATTGTGCAATTGTCACTACTAAGGTTCCCTGATAGTTGTTCTACAGGAATGTGTCATCCACTTGGATTAGTGATTTGCAAAACCGAAACTCATCAATGCATGACTTGAAGGTCTAAAAGAGTCTTTTGCAAGTTAAAATGTTGTTGTGGAAGCAACAAGAACACAAAACTGTCTACATTGATTTCATGGTAACTTAATTTATGTGTCATTGCTCCAGTTGTTGAATACTTATTTAAAGTTTGTCTAATTTTCTTGGCGCAATTAGGATTTGGAAAGAAACATTGTGTCTTCCTACTGCCATTCAATGCTCGAGTCACATCCTCTAGTAGTTCTCATACCAGAGTAAGTAGGGTTTGGTGAAATTGTAAAGCTCAAACATCTAAAGGTTGATCATGGTTTGGTGACAATTTTGGTAAAGAGGTGGATACTGAGGATTCGTCTTTGGAACCAATATTCCGACCTCAAGTCCGTTAATATGACATTAGTAAGGTCAATCACCGCATCTGAGGTATTGTCTATTTTTGATCGTGGAGCTTTGTCACGATTTTGTCCTTAAAAGATGTATTGGTGGTTTAAGGAATGAAGGTGTATTTAAAGTGTCTTAGACCTCGACTCCTGAGCGATGTGTGATTATTGAGCGTATCAAAACAAACCTCCAATCGAGAGCTAAGGGAATGAGGGTTCATTTTTGGAACCAATTTTCCATTCCCTTGGGGAACAAGGATTTGTCTTTGGAACCTCTTTGATCTCCCACAGACGGCGTCAATGTTTTGACTTCAAGTTCGTTGAGATAACATCCTTATGGTCAATCACCGCATCCAAGGTATTGTCTGTTTTGGATCTCAAAACTCCGTTACAATTTTGTCCTTAAAAGGCGTCTCAAAGGGTTGAAGGAGGAAGGAGTATATTAAATTGCCCTTGACCTCGACTCCTAAACGATATGAAACTATTGGGCGTACTAAAACAAGTTCCCCAATTAGGGGCTAAGGGAACGAGGATTCATCTTTAGAATCACTTTTCCATTTCATTAGAGAAAAATGATTTGTCTTTAGAACCTCATTGGTTTTCACAGTTGACGCCAAATATTCTTATCGGGTTTGACGTTTAACCTTTCGAGGTGTTAAATTTGAGTTTTGACGGTATCCACTCTGTTCGTTAGAGGATTGTGAAACTTTATTGAGTACTGAGTAAAAAAAAAAAACTCTCGAATACTCAAAACAAAAACAATAAGTGTGTATTAATATTTAAATAATAAGTGAGTATGAAGAATTCTGTAAATAAGAAATGTTCGGTGAAAGTATATTTATAGATGGTAGAACTCAATAACCGCTAAAAGGGACCAAGTTTCACAATGCATCCCATATTTTATTAAAACTATTGAAATAACCGATGAATGGTTAATAGCGAAATCTTAGAAATATCTGCATGTGGTTATCCATTTTGATGGATATTAATTGCCTTGACTTCTTGGGCCAAACCCGGATTCATGGGTCGGGTAGTACACTAATTTTGTATACAATAATTAAAAAATCATTATATTAATTTGAATAAGGTAAAATAAATAAAATGTAAGGGGAAAGATTACTATAATAATTATAACACTTATATGATTTTTAACTTGAAATTTTAGATAACAGATGATCTAAAAATATGAAATTATAACTTCATCTAACCTTGAAAAAGTATTTATAACACTAAATTTAATAAATTGTTGTAGCAGTATCATAGGCAACATTATGATTGAAGATAGACATTGTTCTCATTGAATATAGAAAACCATAAAAAAATTGAAAGGAATAAACCATGTTTCTATGAATTAAAAATATCTTTCTCTACCAACCCTCTCTTCACTAAAAATTATCTTCTTCCCCTAAGCCAAATCCCTCACTCAAGTAAAAATCCACTTCTCCCTCATTAGCCAAATCCCCTTTCTGTAATAACTTTCTAAATAAAAACTATAGGGAATGAAATACAAATACAAAAGAAAAATAAAAGAGAGAGAAAATGATACGAATGTGTAACGGAGATATTAAGAACACCAATAATTTCACTATCCGTACATTTGTAATTTATAAATATAGAATTGATTCACATTCTCATAAATATTCTGTACATAAAAAATAGGTTTTGGAGATTGGTAATAGATTCTTTATCCTGAATTCTTAATCACTGTTTTAAAGAAATGCTTTGTCCTATGCACAAAATTTCAGGTTCATGCATACAAAAGTAATAGAAAATAGTAGTAAATTGAGGAATCTGGTTCATGTTCTACAACTCAATTCCTGCTTAAACTTTTCCCTCAACAGGCTCAACCATGGGAACAGATATGTGTAAACATCATTGTGCCCGGCACATGCAAGAAACACATCACTTCGTTGCTGAAAGGGTTGGATTATTTTCACCACTAAAGAAACACAAAATCAAATGGGACCCTTTTTGATACCATTGGGATAGCCACAGCAGAACAAACAAATGAAGAACCAACAAAATGACCATAAGCAGGCCCCCAAAAACGTGTCATCTGTTGCCCTTTATATCCCTCACAACATTATCCTAGTATTCACAAGATAAAGCTCTTACATAACCTCTCATAAATGTTAAACCTTGTTTGTTGCAATAGGACAAACTTTGATGGTAACAAGTAACATCAACTTCATTTTTAAAATGTTTTACTTTAAGTTGAAGAAAAATAACACAAAAAATGGTAGTTATGTCTGAATACCATGCTGAAAATAACCAAATGTTAATCCATTTACACCATCCAAATTAAAACTACTTTAAATAGCATTTATTTTTCATATAAACAAAGTGAACCAAGATTACAAACACTAAACTAATATATATACTTTGAACTACTTACTAAGTAAAATATATCAGTACTTAGTTTTGTTTTCTCAACTGTAATATATTCTCATTTTCGGACAATCATGAAGTGGAAAACAGTGTGATTATGATGACAAAGACATTTGGATTTGTCATCAAGAGATGACAGTAAATACAAGATTGTGAAAAGCAGAAAATTTACATCTTCATTACTGCCATAAAAGGGGATACATGTCATGTTTATCCATGGACATATCATTTCCTTGTCCATGAACTTGATATTTATAGAAGTTTATCTGTTGTTGTTGTTTGGTCGCAGCAATATGGCTAAGATTTCAGAGAACTGAGGGCGTTTGGAAGGGGTGTTGTTCCAGCACTTTGTCATAATGTATTTTAGAGTTTGTTGGCAGTCTTTTGGGATTTCAGGTCTAAGGCCACATGCAGCAATGCCCACTGCTGCTTGCACAGGTGAAAATGAAGAATATGCTGCCTCACCAGTTACCATCTCCCAAATTACCATCCCAAAACTATACACATTACTCATCCATGTCTCTGTCACATTCTCTGGGTCCCCTGCTATTATCTGTTCTCAGCCCAACAAGAAAAAGGTAAAAAAACTAGTGAGTATGAAGACAATGTAACTATTGTCATGTTTGAATAAAAAAAAGAGAGTAAATAGTGAATGCACTGAATGTGTAAAGGATTCATCTAACTATAAAATGCTATTAAATTTATTGACTTACAAGGAAAAAATTTGTGAAATCTATAAAATTAATCAATCACTGGTTTTCATTTTTTAAAGAGAATATAACATGCACATTTAAAAGTAAAAAAAAAAAGGAGTCTGATTAAACATTATAAGGAAACATATTAGTTCACAACTGTACATGGTGACAACTTGTCATCTCAGTCATTTGTGTGGTTGTGTCTGGGTCACGCAAGATGAATGTTTGTCACCTACACACGTGAACTGGTGTGTTTGTAAGTGATGTGTAACGAGATTTTCTCAAGCAAGACTTGCTAATAAAGTATGACAACCAAGTTGTTTATTCACAACAACCAAATAATCACTCTTGTGAGTGAAAACTTTTACATGTCTTTCTATTCAGTTATCACTTTTTCTCTTTGAATGAATGGCTTTAGTGGGTAGCTTTTGTGTGTTTTTTTCTGCCTGCACACGAGGTGTGAGGGCTTTGTGAGTACCCTTTATCAGTAGGACAAATAGCTAGAGTGCTGGGGAAAAGATCATGCTAAAGGCTTAAAGCCTTAGGACATGCGGGCTCCAGCAAGGAATTAATTCTGGTATAATTGGTATCACACAAGCACACTTATTTTCCTAATGATATACACGAGTGCCCAGATAAAGGTAAACACAAAAAAGTGAAAGCTAAAAAACAATTATTAGGACATGTTAGGCATGCTCTAACAATGATGCCAGGACAAGTGACGTAAAGTTTCTTTTAAATCTAGGATAGTTCAGCATTGCTTTACATACAATGGATCTAAACAGCATTCTCTGAGACAATAAAACACACCAAAGTTACTCTAAATTGCCTATAGTTGAACATCTAGTATGTCATTTTCAAGGTGTACTGAAACATGAGGAACAGACAAAAAAGATGAGATAGCTAAAACACTTTAGACTGGAATTTGTCACCGAACTAGATAGTGTATGTATATGAGGACAAATAGAGAGAGAAGAAAATTCAAACTACAATTTGATCCTAGTCCTGAACAGTACGTTTGCTGAAACATTATTTAGGACAATGAACAAATTACAGGCACTAAACTTAACAAGGATACAGTGAGATTTTTAAGAAACTTCATTAGAGTTACACTGCAAGAGATAAACTGTTTTTTTCAGAGTAAGAAGGGAAAGAGAAAAAGGCTTGAGTAATTAGGTGCTACAATGCTGGTAAGTAGGTAATGTTCTAAAATTCCCATAGCAGTACACCAGGTTGGCCAAATAAGTATAAGATACAAGCAATATTTTTTTTTATTGATTGAGGAAGCATATAGCGAATCCATGAGCATAGGATAGGAGCATTAGGATATGTTCACCCTATGTTTAGAAGAAGCAGACCATTTTGTGTCAAAAGATTTTCTTGAGAACAGTAGGTAAAAAGCATAGAAATTCTCCTCCATTATCTTACCTAAAAGCCATGAGGACCTATAGAGAAGTAGGGACCCTATCTTTCAAAAAGGATAGATACCAAATTGTGATCAAATTCTTCACTTTTTATTTCTTATAAAGAAAAGGGTGATGGTCAGCTGGAGAATATTACGGACTATGCATGGCAAAGACACTACAGAACTACATATGACTATGGAACATATTCCTGAGACTCAATTTTACGCAATTGCAACAAGTATTTTGCTAAATAAAACGAGCGCGAATGAATAGGGACAAACCTCAGGAGCTAGCCACCTGTAACCATCAGTTTCATACTCCATAGCTTCTCCAACACTCTTGCAGGCAGTGACGATACCCATATCTCCCAAGCAAGCATTTCCGTGCCTATCCAACAGAATTCTCTGTGTATTAAGGTCTCTATATGCAACACCATGTTCATTCATAAACTTGATCCCTTCAGCCACATCAACTGCAATCCTCACAATATCCTTATTCTGCAGCTTCTTGTTCTTCAACATCAGATCATGAACAGATCCACCTTCCATGAACTTGGTCACCACGCACAACCCATGATTATCATCCACACAAATACCGCAGAACTGCATAATGTTCCTATGACCACAAGTCATGAGTTCCAGCAGATCTTTGTGGACCTCAAACTCATAAGAATTCCCTTTATCACATCCCTTCAGCTTCTCAATCCCAACCCTCTTTCCCATATATACTCCCTTATACGAATTTGGCCCAATCTGCTCTACAAACTCAACACTATCTGAGTTCAACAACCATTTCTCAATCTCATCCCCACCTGACTTTACGGTCTGCCATTCATCCACTGAAACAACAAAAGATGAAGAAGGCAAAGGCACCTGAAGCTGAATCCTTTGACTTGAATTCTCAAACTCCTTTCCCCGGTGACCATCACCGTTTTCTTCTTCAATCTCCACAAGATCTCTCCCTTTGGAATTTTCCTCCTGGCACCCACAAAGCCCGAAGGGAAGCTTCACAGCACCAGTTTTAGGCTTCTTCATAGCAAACTTCAGAGCATTTTCAACCCTGGTCCTCACCAACTTATCATGCCCAGACTGAACCACAAGAAGCACAACTCCCAAGGTGAAACCCTTCTTCTCAAAGATCTGCATCCTCTTGCAGCAAATGGAGGAACTATCCAATGCCCCCGACATCGCAGGCCACGAAATTGGAGAGTTGCAAGCAAACGTGAGCCTCAGAGCAGTACCTTGAACCTCATCATCACACTCCTCTTGAATCAAAATCGCAGGCTGGTCACTCTCCGAAGCTTGCTCCATCAACTTTATGTGAAGAAACACATCCTTCATATCAAACTCAGCCTGTGCATAACTGCAACACATCGAAAAAAACACATCTTGTTAAAAATATAATAATAAGAAGAAAAAGCAATAAAAAAACACCCATGATTCCACAACCCATATCCGTTGTCTTTTAAGTCGTTTAAAGCTAAAAGCTTCACTAAAAAAAAGTTCACCACCGCGATTTCAGACACAAACATCAAGGTTTTTAAAGTATCTAAACTTCAATTGCGACTGCATCAGTTGCATTTATCAACGAGAAATGTGATAAAACCAAGATGGCAGCCACAATTTAAAACACAGAGTGAACTTGGGAGGGTGAGGCACGAAAAACAGCAAAACCCACGACGAAAAAACGAAAAGCGGAAACTAAGATCAAGCATTGGTATGGCAAGATCGAAACTTGACAAAATCGGCGACCGCATCAACATTTTCAAAACAACCTCATCCCAGTTGAGCCACAATGTAAAAGTTTCCATCCACGATCAGCTTGAGACACATCACTCACATGTCAAGACTTTCAAACTCTCCAAACGCACAAAACTTCGAACTTTCCCACAACACCCAAAAAGGAAACTGCTAGTAAAGATAAAAACTTCGGGTGACATTAATTTTCTGGGACCTGAGGGGCAATGAATCATAATGCTTGCGGATGTTTGACATGAGTTTCTCGGGGAGTTGGCTTCCGGGGTAGAGCTGAGTGAGGTTGCGAACGACACTTCCCCAGGCAAGTTTCCGGGAAGAGGCATCAGCTTTGGAGGAAGGAGGTGAATCGAGGTTGAGCGAGTTTCTGAAGGAGGCGATGGCTTCAGAGACGTTGCGGGTGAGTTTCTGAAACTTCTTGTGGACGTTGGGGATGGAGGAGGGGTCCTTAGGGGTGGAAGCCGAGCCTTCGGATCTGTGGTGGGTGCGCATGAGGACCTGCTCCACCGTGTCATCGTCGGCGGCGGTGGTGGCGCGGCTGGACCAGCACTCTAAAGCTGCAGCCATTGTTGGATTGGGTTGAGAGAGGAAGATGGTGAGTGGAGATGGAGAGAGTGAGTGATGAGGAGTAATAAATGAGTGTAATCATTTTGCAATGTAACCGCCGGATATTTTGATGACAACTTTTTTAGGTAAATAAATCACTGAACAAACAAAGATGGAAAACAAAAGAGACTTTCTTTCAGTGCCATGCCATGGATTACCTTCCACTACAACATAAGCTTTTCAACTATCTTCATTTCTACTTTAACACTACTTAGTATTTTACATTTTTTTACTAACAACTTTTCCTCTTCTCCCCCAACATAAAAGAACATGTTTGATTATTCCACTGGAACTAGGTTGGAGTTTGTTGTGTCAAATTTTGTGTTGGGTTATGTGAGTTGAAAAAAAAAAGTGTTATTATGAGTTGAAAAAGTCTCCTTCTACTACCTTGCATAAATGGTTAAAAGAGTAATGCTAATAGTTAACAAAAACATATATTCTCACATTGTAAAGTACATTTGATCTTTATGTAAATCACTAGATTCAAACTACTTATCATACAAGTCATACATAATCTCATATTATTTAATATTCCTTTGGTATAATTGGTGTAATATATATTTTAAAATACATAAAGTTAAGAATTGTGTTTATTATATACTTGTTTACTTTTGATGCAAACAATCAAAATAGCATATAATTATAATTTAATAATTGAGTTAATAAAAACTACATCTATATAAAATGATTTATTACTAACTATGAGAAACTAGTAACTTGTTGAGTAATACTTTAATTCCTTGCCATAAATAAACCAAGTAATTTGAAAATACATATTTTAAATAACACTTTTTTTTTCCAATTTAACTAAGTGGGGCATGTCAAATATTAGTGAATGAATGTTTTCAGAGCAAAAAGAATAATCTGGTCAAAGTTTTAAGCCATAGTAAAACAACAATTTATTACTCCTGGAAAATAATTCAATTAAAAAACCACTGTGTCAAACTAGTTGAACATGTTGGGTATAGTTTGATTTTAAAGGTGTTAAGTTTTCTGAATGTCAAATTTAAGGGTGCATAAGTCATGTTTGGTTGGCTGCATTACCATACATTTATATCAGGAAATATACCAAGAAGTGTTTTTGGATTGTTGTTGTTCGGCCTTACTCAAACATATTCACACTTTTCCTTCAATGCACAAAACTAAGAAGATAAGAAAAAAAAAGAATAAAATGTTTAACTGATTTTTGTTTTCTGTCATTAATGTTATTAATAAGTGTTATAGTTGGATAATTATTATTTTTTTCTGATTTTTTATTTATTTATAAATTTTATGGAACTATTTAGAGAGCGATTAATTATTTATACTGAATTGTCTGGTTGTATCGAATGATCGATATACCGAGAATATCATAAACTAAATTATTAATAATTTTTAATTTTTTTAATGCTATTTTTGGTCTTATATTTGATAAAATGTGTAATTTTGTTTTGAATTTTTTTCCAGCAATTTGAGTTGTGTAGTTTTTTAATATGTGTAAGTTTTGTGAAAGTCCATTGAAAGAAGAGAGTGCACTGATTACAGTGGAAGGTGGCAAAATAAATGATGATAGATGGTCGTATTGATTGAACTATGTGGGCCCCAAGGGGCTTGATAGGAGGCCAAAGTTGTTGGTACCTGGTCTGCCATGTGGCCCACATCCTTCATAAATCAATTAATAATGGGCTTTATCTGGCCCGTTAATTAGGGGAATCAATCAGTTTTGTGACAAATTACTTGCCTTTTTTGTTTCCTCTTCCTTTTCTTTTCAGAGGGCCCACTTTCCGGACAATGAATCACTTTCCCTCTACTTTTTCAGTCCAATAAAAAATCTTAAGTTTCAACTATTTATTTTGTTAGAAGTGAGAAAATATTGTAAATTGTTTATTACAATATTGGTTTGAATATTAAGATTGACGTACCAAGAATGATAGAGAAATTTTAAAAATCAAAGGACAACAAAATATAATTTATGGATTTTTTTATCAATAAATTTCTCTTATTATTAACAAGTGTTTTCACTATGTTTTTTTAAGTAATACACACTAACTAATTTAATAATAAAAAGCAAGATTTATAATTTATTTTTTTAACTTTCTAAACTTTATTTTTTAAAGTTTTTTAGAAACATATCGCTTTATATAAAAATTTGAGTGATTATTTATAAGCTATTTTTCAATCAGGGTACTTCTAAGAATATTTTTTAAATTTTTTAACCACTTATTTATTTTAATATATCTTTTCATCTTTATTTTTTTTATTGGATTTCAATATTTAAAAAAAATATAAAATAGAAATATTATCAACACACACTG
>Ga0123341_1001470_pt1 | contig 17787 bp, 18 predicted proteins | sample Turbeapinknodule_FD_89959 | JGI IMG/M metagenome (GOLD analysis project Ga0123341, IMG submission 89959) | Root nodule microbial communities of legume samples collected from Mexico - Turtle bean Mexico pink nodule | ecosystem: Host-associated > Plants > Roots > Nodule | place: Mexico: Nepantla...
GAGCTGCGCCGGTGGAATGTTGCGCATGACGAAATCGAAATGCTGGATGTGGTAGCGGTCGGGATTGGCGGCGATCGGCGAGATCGCGCCGTAGGAGATCTGCACCACCGGCCGGCCGGCCGGCAGGCGGTCGAGCAGGCTTTCGAGCAGCGAGACGCGCATCGCCATCGGGAAATTCAGAAGCGGAATGCAGGAGATGACGCAATCGAACGTCCGGTCGCCGAATTCACCCAGCGTGGTCTTCAGATCGAAGGCATCGCCGTTGATAAAGTGGACACCGGGATAGGCGCGAAGCAGATGCTGGTGGAAATCCGTCGAATATTCGATCGCGACCAGATTGTCGGGCTTCACGCCGCGGCCGAGGATCGCCTTGGTGATGGCCCCGGTGCCCGGCCCGAGTTCGAGCACCGGCAGCCCCGAATGCATGTCGATGACGCTTGCCATGCGCTTGGCGGTGATCGAGGAGGTCGGCACAATCGAGCCCACCGTCTTCGGCCCCTGCATCATGCCCCGGAAGAAACGGATTTCCTCATCGAATCTCTTCCCTAGCTGTTCCTTCACCTTGACCCTTAAGCGCATTCTCCACCCATCCGCATGTTGATCGACTGTCTTAATATGCTGCTTGTCGCTGTCGGGACAAGGATTTTCGCAACAAGGACATCGGCGTCAACAACTCATGCGGCTTTCGGCGCGGAACGCGGCATGAGGTCGGCAAGCCTTTGGCTGAGGTGATCGGCGTCGACCGGGGCGCGCAGCTTCTTGTCGGTATTGTCGAAATAGAGATAGACGTCGCGGCCCCTGTCGGCCGCGGCGAGCGGCGCCAGCACCCGCGTCGCATTCTTCGGCTCCCCGCCGGTTGCCCAGGCGCGGATGCGCTCGGCCCATAGGTCGAGTGCCTCGTCCTCATAGCCGCTGACATAGAGTTGTTCGGAACCATGCAGGCGGCAATAGATGAAATCGGCAGTGATATCCATCAGCAATGGCCATTCCACTGTGTCGGCGCAGACGAGAGCGACATTATGTCGCCGGAGCATCTCGACGAAGGCGGGTGAGCCGAAGCTGTCGTGGCGGATTTCGAACGCGTGGCGGATCGGCTGATCGCCGTCGCTTCGAAGCCAGGCCCGGCCTTTGACATGACCGTCATGCCGCTTGGCGAGGGCGGTCGCCGCGTCGCGGTCCTGCGGCAGCAGCGCCAGGAAATTCTCGAAAAGATCGGCATCGAAGGCCATGTTCGGCGGGAATTGCCAGAGGATCGGCCCAAGCTTGGGGCCAAGCCGCAGCAGGCCGAAGGCGAGAAAATTGGCGAGCGCTGTCTCGATCCCGCGCAGCCGCAGCATATGAGTGATGAAGCGCGGTCCCTTGACCGCGAAGACGAAATCGTCGGGCGTTTCGTCGCGCCAGCGGCCGAAGCTTTCGGAACGCTGCAGACTGTAGAAGGTGCCGTTGATCTCGATCGACGGGAAGTGCCGGGCGGCGTAGGAAAGCTCCTGCTTCTGCGGCAGGTCTTCCGGATAGAATTGGCCGCGCCAGGGCGCATAGGTCCAGCCGGATACGCCGATGCGCACCGTTCCCGCCTTTTTCATCATCGGATCCTCCGCTTTTGACAGGAGGAAAAACGGAGGCGGGCGGCCTTCGTTCCCGTCAGACGCGCATCGGCATCAGCACGTAAAGCGCGTCGTCGCCGGCCGTGTCGCGGATCAGCGTCGGCGAGCCGGCATCGGCAAGCAGGAAGATCGCTTCCTCGCCGGAAAGCTGCGCGGTGATATCGAGCAGATATTTGGCATTGAAGCCGATTTCCATCGCATCCGTATCGTAGCCGACGGCGACTTCTTCCGTAGCGCTGCCGGAATCGGGATTGTTGACGGTCAGCATCAGCTGTCCCTCGGACAGCGCCAGCTTCACGGCGCGGCCGCGTTCGGAGGAAATGGTCGAGACGCGGTCGACGGCCTGGGCGAAGCTCGTGCAGTCGACGCGCATTTCCTTGTCGTTGCCGGTGGGGATGACACGCTGGTAATCCGGGAAGGTGCCGTCGATCAGTTTCGAGGTCATGACGATCGAGCCGATGGTCAGGCGGATCTTGGCATCGGAGACCTCGACGGTCACCGTCACCTCCGGATTGTCGACCAGCTTCTGCAACTCGCCGACCGTCTTGCGCGGGATGATGATGCCGGGCATGCCTTCGGAGCCGGAGGGCGCATCGACATCGGCGCGCGCCAGCCGGTGGCCGTCGGTGGCGACCGCCCTCAGCTTCAGGTCGCCCTTGCTCTCGATCGTATGGAAGAAGATGCCGTTGAGATAATACCGCGTCTCCTCAGTCGAGATCGCAAACTGGGTGCGGTCGATCAGCATCTTCAGATCGGTCGCCTTCAGCTTGAAGGAGTGCGTGAAGGTACCGGCTGTCAGATCAGGGAAGTCCGATTCCGGCAGGCACTGCAGCGAGAATTTCGAGCGGCCGGATTGCACGGTCATCGAGCCTCCATCGCTGCTGGTGGCCAGCAGAACTTCCGAGCCGTCGGGAAGCTTGCGCACGATATCGTAGAGAAGGTGGGCCGGAACAGTGGTGGCGCCTGCTTGTTCGACACTTGCCGGCGTTGCCTCGGTGATTTCGAGGTCGAGGTCGGTCGCCTTCATGTCGAGGTTCTGACCGTCGGCCTTGAGCAATACGTTGGACAGGATCGGGATCGTGTTGCGACGTTCGACCACGCGGTGCACGTGGTTCAGCGATTTCAACAGGTTTGACCGCTCAATAGTAATACGCATGGAATGCTACCGCTTTCGACCGTGACTGTCCGGGCGCATCGAGCACCCGAGGAATGCTTTCCCGGCCTGAGACCGGGGGAGTGGACGGGCAAAATGGCAGACTTCAGCATCGGATTGCAAGAGGCATGCAGGGCCGATCGCCTGCATTTGCGGTTTTCCAGAGCAATTCTCACAGAAATCCGAACCCTTGCCGAACCCTTGCCGCTCGCCCATAAAGGCGCAATGACGGCGGGACGGAAAGCAAATGGCATGAATGAGGAAACGACAGCGGAGGCTGCCACCCGGCGAAGTTTCCGCCTGCACAATATGGCGGTGCCGGCGCGGCCGCTGGAGCCGGCGCTGTATCTGGTTGCCACGCCGATCGGCAATCTTGGCGATATCACGCTGCGCGCGCTGGAAACCTTGGCCGGCGCCGATGTGCTGGCCTGCGAGGATACGCGCGTCACCCGTGTGCTGCTCGATCGCTACGGCATCCAGAACCGCCCCTTCGCCTATCATGAATATAATGCCGACGAGGCCGGCCCGCGGCTCCTCCAGGCGCTGGAGGCGCGCTGCTCGGTGGCGCTGGTGTCCGATGCCGGCACGCCGCTGGTCTCCGATCCCGGCTATCGGCTGGCGCAGCAGGCGATCGCGGCGGGTTACCGCGTTATTCCCATTCCCGGCGCCTCGGCGCCGCTCGCAGCCCTTGTCGGCTCCGGCCTGCCGAACGATGCCTTCCTCTTCGCCGGCTTCCTGCCGGTCAAGGACAAGGCCCGCCGCGATCGTCTGGGTGAACTTGCCGTAGCTCCGGCGACGCTGATCTTCTTTGAATCGCCGCATCGCATCGGCGCCACGCTTCTGGCTGCCGCCGATGTGCTTGGCAGCGCGCGGCCCGCCTCCGTCTGCCGCGAGTTGACCAAGACCTATGAGGAGTTCCGCCGTGGCACGCTTGGCGAGCTTGCCGCGCATTACGAGCAAGTGGACAACGTCAAGGGCGAGATCGTTCTTGTCGTCGGCCCGCCGGAACCGGTGGAAACGCCTGAAGCCGATGTCGAAGCCGTGCTGGCCGATCTCTCAAAGACCATGCCGACGGCCAAGGCGGCGACTGAGGCGGCCCGCCTCACCGGCCTGCCGCGCAAGGTGCTCTACCAGCGCCTGCTGGAGTTGAAGGGCGCCGATGGCCGATAGCGACCTCACTGCTATGAGAAGGAAGGCGCTGCGCCGCGGCCTGATGTCGGAATATGTCGCTGCCGTCTTTCTGATGCTGAAGGGGTACCGCATCCTGGCGCTGCGCCACCGCACCCGGCTCGGCGAGATCGATATCATTGCCCGCAAAGGCGATCTCGCCGTTTTCGTCGAGGTCAAGGCCCGCCGTGGCGAGGCCGCGGCTGTCGACGCCGTCTCCGCCGCCGCCCAGAAGCGCATACGGGCGGCAAGCGATCTCTGGCTTGCCCGGCAAGTGGATCAGGCCCGGCTTTCCCAGCGCTACGATATCGTCGCGGTTATGCCCGGCCGGCTGCCGCGGCACTTTCCCGACGCTTTCTGACCCTCTTTCAACCGATCGCCTTCCCAATCGTTAAACTTTTAGTTCCCGTGTGAACCAGCTTCTTACGCCTCTCTGCTACGCCCTAAGTGGGGATAACAATTGGGGATTGTTTCATGGCCTGGAAGATGATGCTTGCAAGTGCGGTCGCCATGGCCGCGCGCACGGTGCCTTATGCCGTGGTGAAGCCGGCCGGGAAATCCTTCGTCGCCCATGCGAGCGATCTCTTGCCGATGAAATCGACGCCGATCAATCCGGACTGGATCGTCAGCGGCAATCCGCAGGCCCGCACCGGCGAACATTCGCGCGGTCATGACGAGGCCTCGCTGACGGCGATCTGGGACTGCACATCGGGTGAATTCCGCTGGTATTTCGGCTGGGACGAGACCGTGATGATCCTCGAAGGCGAGGTCCATATCACCGCTGACGACGGCACTGAACGCACGCTCTGCACCGGCGACGTCGCCTTTTTTGCGGGCGGGACCTGGGCGAGCTGGCGGGTCGACACCTATGTCCGCAAGGTCGCCTTCCTGCGCAAGCCTTTCCCCAAGCCCTTGGCGATCGCCTATCGCCTCCGCAACATGCTGCGCAACGGCGGCAACCAGGGCATCGCCGCCTGAACGGCGCTGCCGGTTATGCGCTAATCCGGCTGGGGCGGGGCGGTCGTCTCCCCCTCTAACACCTCGCAGGCAAACAGGATCGGATTATCGAGCTCGGGCGCGGTCTGCTTGTTCAACAGAACGGCGACCGCGGCGGCGGCGACGTCTTGGATCGGCTGCTTCACCGTCGTCAGACGCGGCGTCGTCATGCTGGCGAGCGGAATGCCGTCGAAGCCGACGATGGAAAGGGCTGCAGGGATCGGAATTCCCAGATCATGCGCCGCCCGCATGCAGCCGATCGCCTGCTGGTCCGAGCTGGCAAAGATCGCCGTCGGCCGCTCGTTGCGCGCCCGGGCCAGAAGATAATTTCCCGCGGAGCGGCCGCTTTCATAGTCGAAAGCCGCCTCGGCAATCAGCGGCGGTCCGGCCATTTTCGTGCCGCCATCCGCCTGCTCCATGGCGTCGAGATAACCCCTGAGGCGGTCATTGGCGGGGACGGAGTGCCCGGGCCCGGAAATGAAGCCGATGCGGCGATGGCCGAGCTTGAGAAGATGCTCGACACCAAGACGAACGCCAGAGCGGTGATCGGCGGCAATGCCGGAATATCCGGGCATCAGACGGTCGACGACGACGATCGGCAATCCCTTGGGCAGCTTGATCGTGTGGAAATCATTGCTCGGAACGAGAATGATGCCGTCGACCTTCCTGCTCGTCAGCTGCTTGATCCGATCGGCTTCCTTGGCCGCATGATCAAGCGAGGTCATGACGATGATATTATAGCCGTGATTGGCCGCCGCCTGCTCCGCCGATTGCACAAGTTCGGAGAAGAATGGATTGGTCAGATCCGGAATGACGATGCCGATCAGGCGGCTGACCTTGCTGCGCATGCTTCTTGCCGACGGGTCGGGCAGATAACCCAGGTCCTTGATGATCTCTCCGACCCGCGCCCGCACGTCCTTGGTCACCGAGGGATGATCGTTCAAAACCCTGGAAACGGTGCCGGTGGAAACACCTGCAAGCTTGGCAACGTCCCTGATCCCGACCTTTGACATGACAGAAATAGTTGCCCTTCATCGTTGCTTGCGCAAGACGCCCGCGAGCGTCTGATCCAAGTTTCCAGCTAATGGTCTTCAGCTCCCCAGTCAAAGGGTTGCGTCTCGATTTCGACGGTCCAAGCTGCTGAGCGGAACCTATAGAACGAACATGGAAACGGTTCATCACACATATGTCAATATGAATCGAACCAGCCCATAAAGGTGGCTTCTCCGCCTTCCTTCGGCCGCTTGACAATTCCTGAAGGCGTGTTACCCATTCGTCGTTGGAAACGGTTCATTGCCGAGGGCAACTCAGATGGAGCTGAGCCCAGAGCCGTTCGGGAGGAAAAAATGTCCAATTTTAAGCGTGAATCCGTCATGATCAGTGCGCCGCGTCGTGCGGCCTTGAAGCTCGGGCTTGCCGGCACCCTGGTGCTGGCGCTGTCCTGCAGCGTGTCAACAGCCTTTGCTGCCGAAAAGCCGAAAGTCGGCCTGATCATGAAGTCCTTGTCCAATGAGTTCTTCAAGCAGATGAAGGCCGGCGCCGACAAATATGCGGCCGAAAACAAGAACAAATTCGAGTTCAAGGCCGTCGGCATGAAGGACGAGCGTGATTTTGCCTCGCAGGTCGACGCCGTCGAAAACTTCGTCACTCAGAAATACGATATCATCGTTGTGGCTCCGGCCGATTCCAAGGCGATGGCCACCCCGCTGGCAAAGGCCGTCAAGGCCGGTGTCAAGGTGATCAACATCGACGTGCCGCTCGATGCCGACGCCAAGAAGAAGGCTGGGATCGATCTGGCTTTCTTCGGGCCTGACAACAAGGAAGGCGCAAAGCTTGCGGGCGATGCGCTTGCCAAGGATCTGGGCCCCGGCGCCAAGGTCGTCATCCTCGAGGGCAACCCCGAGGCCGACAATGCCAAGGAGCGCAAGGAAGGCTTCATGGACTCCGTCAAGACCGGCAAGCTCGAGCTTCTCGACAGCAAGACCGCCCATTGGGAGACGGAGGAAGCCAACACCGTCATGACCAACTTCCTGACGAAGTATAAGGATATTCAAGGTGTCATGGCCGCCAACGACTCCATGGCCCTCGGCGTCGTCAAGGCCCTCGATGCCGCCGGCCAGGCCGGCAAGATCAAGGTCGTCGGCTTCGACAACATTCCGCCCGTCCAGCCGCTGATCAAGGACGGCAAGATGCTTGCCACCGTCGAGCAGTATGGTGCGCAAATGGCGGTCATGGGCATCGACTATGGCATGCGCGAACTGGCCGGCGAAAAATTCACTGGCTGGGTCAAGACCGACGTCAAGCTCGTCACCGCGGCCGATCTGAAATAATCGACAGCAAGCAAGGGAGGCGTCGGCCGCGGCCGGCGCCAACCGCTGCAGCATCGATCCTTCCGGGTGAGGCTTAATCTCAAGCCTCCGGGATGCGCGTCGCGCTTTTCCGGCACGTGGAGGACGCTGTAACATTTCGAATTGAAAAGACCATGCATGAGGTCGCCGTGTCAGATAGAGCAGATGACGACATCCTGAGGCTTGAGGGGATCGGCAAGCGCTTCCCCGGCGTCGTGGCGCTCAGGGATGTCTCCATTCGGATCGGCCGCGGCAAGGGGCACGTTCTCCTCGGCGAGAACGGCGCCGGAAAGTCGACCCTGATCAATCTGCTCGGCGGTGTCTTCCGGCCGGATGACGGCCATATCCTGTTTGACGGCAAGCCTTATCATCCGTCTTCGCCGCTGGAGGCGTTCAGGGCGGGCATCCGGGTCATTCACCAGGAACTGCACCCGCTTTCCAACCTGACGGTGGCCGAAAACCTGCTGTTTGAGCATCTGCCGCGCCGATACGGCCTGGTGAACTACAAGGCGATGAACGCCAGGGCGGCGGAACTCCTCGAAGAGGTCGGCCTCGACGTGGCGCCGACGACACCGGCAAGCCGCCTCAGCGTCGCGCAACTGCAGCTGGTCGAGATCGCCAAGGCGCTGTGCTACGAAAGCAAGCTTCTCGTCCTCGACGAACCGACGGCAACGCTGACCTCCAAGGAGGTCGATCGCCTCTTCGAAATTCTGAAGCGCCTGAAGAGCCGCGGCGTCACCACGCTCTACATCTCGCACCGGCTGGAAGAGATCTTCGAAGTCGGTGACGATGTGACGGTGCTGCGCGACGGCCAGCACGTGATCACCCGTCCGCTGCCAGGACTTGGCATCCCCGAGATCGTCGAGCTGATGGTCGGACGCAAGCTTGCCGATCACGGCATTTTCAAAGGCGACAGCACGGTATCCGGCGAGGCGCTCGGCGTTTCCGGCCTGAAGGTGACGCGCCATAGCCCGGAACTGTCCTTTTCCGTGGCCAAGGGCGAAATCGTCGGCGTTGCCGGCCTGGTCGGCAGCGGCCGCACCGAGGCGGTGCGTGCCCTGTTCGGCGCCGACCTCAAGGCGGCAGGCGAGATCCGCCTGAACGGCGAGCCAGTCGAGATCCATTCGCCCAAGGATGCGGTTGCCGCCGGGCTGTGCCTTGCGACCGAAGACCGCAAGATGCAGGGCCTGATGCTCGACATGAGCTGCGCCGAAAACGCCACCATCACTGCCCTCGACAAGATCTCCCGCAACGGCCTGATCATGGGCAAGGCGGAAAATGATCACGCCCAGCGTCTCGTGCGCGAGCTCAGGATCAAGACCCCGTCCATCCATCAGGCGGTCCGGACCTTTTCCGGCGGCAATCAGCAGAAGGTCGTCATTGCCAAATGGCTGTTTCGCGGCCCCAAGGTGCTGATTTTCGATGAGCCGACGCGGGGTATCGACGTCGGCGCCAAGGCCGAAATCTATGAGCTTCTGTGGAAGTTTGCGGCCGAGGGCAAGGGTGTTCTGGTCGTCTCTTCGGATCTGCCGGAGCTGATGGGCATCTGCCATCGCATCGTCGTTTTCTCCGACGGCAAGATATCAGGGGAAATAGCCCGGGAACAATTTGACGAAAGCAGGATCCTTTCGCTCGCCTACAAGGAGTACAGCCGTGTCCGCCAACATTGAAAAACAGACCGAGACGAAAGAGGTCAGCGTCTGGGACAAGCTGATCCGGATCTCGATGAAGGAGGCGGGCGTTGCCATCGCCCTCATCCTGATCCTGGCGTTTTTCTCGGCGACGGCGCCCTATTTCGCCACACCGGAGAACTTCCTGAAGATCTTCGTGCAGATCGCCATCAACACCGTGCTGGCCGCCGGCATGACCTTCGTCATCCTCATCGGCGGCATCGATCTTTCTGTCGGCTCGCTGCTGGCCCTTTGCACCGTCATCGGTGCGACGATCATGATCAACCCGGCGTTTTCGCCATGGCAGGCAATCGTTCTCGCCTGCCTGGCCTCGATGGGCACGGGTGCAGCCCTTGGCGCCGTCAACGGCTGGATCTGCGAGAAGTGGAAGCTGCCGTCCTTCATCGTCACCCTCGGCATGCTGAACGTCGCGAGCGGCCTGGCGCGTGTCGTCAGCGACAATTCGACGATCACAGGCCTGCCGCAGCCCTTCGTCGATTTCGGCAACCTGATCTTCTGGGGCATCTTTCCGTCGATCTTTCTGATCGCGATCGTCGTCGTGCTGGTCGGCTGGTTCGTGCTGCGCTACACCGTCTTCGGCCGCTTCGTCTTCGCGATCGGCACCAATGAAGAGGCCGTCCGCCTGTCGGGACATCAGCCGAAGCGATACAAGATCGCCGTCTTCACGATTTCCGGGTTGACCGCCGGTATTGCCGCCATGGTCTATCTGCTCCGCCTCAATGTCGGCAGCCCGGTTGCCGGCATCGGCTACGAGCTGAACGCCATCGCCGCCGTCATCATCGGCGGCACCAGCCTCTCGGGCGGCAAGGGCTCGATCATCGGTACGCTGGTCGGTGCATGCATTCTGCAGGTGCTGTCGACCGGATTGCAGCTCCTCGGCGCCGACGACAATATCAAGCCGATCGTTATCGGCGCCGTCATCGTGCTTGCCGTCATTCTCGATAGCTATCGCGGCCGGCTGATGCGCATTCTCGAAACGCGCTGATCAGCCGATGCGAGCATAAACAACGGCCGATCGGAAGCCCCGATTGGCCGTTGCGTTTGATATCCCGCCGACCTACATCTGTCCGGCATTCAGCGAGGGACGGAAATGGCCAAGATCACCAATGTAGCGGTCCAGATGGACCATGTCGCCAGCATCAATATTGCAGGTGATTCCACCTTCGCCATGAGCCTGGAGGCGCAGGCGCGCGGCTACAAGCTGTTCCATTACACGCCCGAGCGCCTGAGCTTCCGTGACGGCAAACTCTTTGCCAGCGTCGAGCCGATGCTGCTGCGCGACGTCAAGGACGATCACTTCGAGCTTGGCGCGCCCGAGCGCGTCGACCTCTCGACCATGGATGTCGTGCTGCTGCGCCAAGATCCGCCCTTCGATATGGCCTATATCACCTCGACGCATTTGCTCGAGCGCATCCATCCGAAGACGCTTGTCGTCAACGATCCGGCCTGGGTGCGCAATTCGCCGGAAAAAATCTTCGTCACCGAATTTGCCGACCTGATGCCGAAGACGCTGATCACCAAGGATGCTGCCGAGATCCGCCGCTTCCGCGACGAGATGGGCGACATCATTCTGAAGCCACTCTACGGCAATGGCGGCGCCGGCGTCTTCCATTCGACCCGCGACGACCGCAACCTCTCCTCGTTGCTGGAAATGTTCGGCCAGCTTTTCCGCGAGCCCTTCATCGCCCAGCAATATCTGCCCGACGTGCGCAAGGGCGACAAACGGATCATCCTGGTCGATGGCGAATTCGCCGGCGCCATCAACCGCGTTCCGGCCGAGCACGACAGCCGCTCCAACATGCATGTCGGCGGCCGCGCCGAGGCGACCGAACTGACGGCGCGCGAACAGGAAATCTGCGCCCGCATCGGCCCGGCGCTGCGGGAGCGTGGCTTCCTGCTCGTCGGCATCGATGTGATCGGCGATTACATGACCGAGATCAACGTCACCTCGCCGACAGGCATCCGCGAGGTCAAAAAGTTCGGCGGCGCTGACATTGCCAGCCTGCTCTGGGATGCGATCGAGCGCAAGCGCGGCTGATCCTGCCGCGTGACCCCGAGCGCTGTGACCGGGTACAACCTCGGTCACAGGCGATACGACTACGTTCCTTGATTGTTCTTGTTTTGTTCCCGCTTCCGTGCCAGATTGCAACCGCTGGCCCTGACGGGTTGCAAGCGCTATAAGAGTTTGCGGGCCTGCCCGATAAGGCTGTGGCCGAAAGCCGCGAGCGCGTGCAGGCGGCCCTTCATGCCTCCGGCTTGGCGCTGCCGGCCAAGCGGGTGACGGTCAACCTGGCGCCCGCCGATCTGCCAAAAGAGGGTTCACATTTCGATCTCCCGATTGCGCTCGCGCTGATGGCCGCCCTTGGCGCCATCCCCGCCGATGCGCTGTCGGATTATGTCGTCGTCGGCGAACTCAACCTTGACGGCACGATCGCTGCCATATCGGGCGCGCTGCCGGCTGCCATCGGCGCCAATGCGCTCGGCAAGGGGTTGATCTGCCCGGCTGAAAGCGGCGCCGAAGCCGCCTGGGCCGGCGCCGAGGTCAATATTCTCGCACCGCGCAGCCTGATTGCCCTTGCCAATCACTTCCGTGGCACCCAGGTGCTCACGCGGCCGGAAGCGTCGATCCGCGCCAATGCCGCCAACCTGCCGGATCTGGCCGAGATCAAGGGCCAGGAAAGCGCCAAGCGGGCGCTCGAAGTGGCGGCCGCCGGCGGCCATAATCTCCTGATGGTCGGGCCTCCCGGCTCCGGCAAGTCGATGCTGGCGTCCCGGCTGCCGTCGATCCTGCCGCCGCTCTCGGCCGCCGAACTGCTTGAGGTGTCGATGGTCCATTCGATCGCCGGTCAGCTCACCGGCGGCAAGCTCTCCGACCGCCGGCCCTTCCGCACTCCGCATCATTCCGCCACCATGGCAGCCCTTGTTGGCGGCGGACTGCGTGCCCGACCGGGCGAGGCCTCGCTTGCCCATCACGGCGTGCTCTTCCTCGACGAGTTTCCCGAGTTCACGCCGCAGGCGCTCGATGCGCTGCGCCAGCCGCTCGAAGGCGGCGAATGCGTCATTGCCCGCGCCAATCACCGCGTCTCCTATCCCGCTAAATTCCAGCTGATCGCGGCGATGAACCCCTGCCGCTGCGGCATGGCCGGTGAACCCGGCCACACCTGCGCCCGCGGTCTGCGCTGCATGAGCGATTACCAGGCCCGCATCTCCGGCCCGCTGATGGACCGCATCGATATCCGCATCGACGTGCCCGCCGTCTCCGCCGCCGATCTGATCCGGCCGATGGCAGCCGAGACCAGCGCCGACGTCGCCCGGCGCGTCGCCCGCGCCCGCGAGATCCAGCAGCAACGCTTCGAGGCCGCCGGCGCCAAGGGCATCGGCACCAACGCCCGCTGCTCCACATCAATGATCGAAAAACTCGCCGAACCCGACGCCGGCGGCCTGCAACTTCTGCGCGACGCCGCCGAAAAAATGAAATTCTCCGCCCGCGGCTACCACCGCGTCCTCAAGGTCGCCCGCACCTTGGCCGATCTCGACGGCAAGCCGACGGTGGGTCGTCTTCACCTCGCTGAGGCGATTTCTTACAGGATCGCCGGCGAAAGGCTGACGGCAGCGGCATAACGGCAAGGGCAAGCGCCGACTTGAATCTGATTGCGCCCCTTGGAAATCCCTCCGATTCAAGACAAAATCATCCGGCTCTAGCTTTTTCGGGGGACTCTGATGGAAAACCACGAGCCGTTCTTGCGCGAGGCGATTGCGCTCTCGAAATCCGCCATGGAACGCGGCGACGAACCGTTTGGCTCGGTGCTGGTGAGGGAAGACGAAGTCATCCTGCGCGCTGAAAACAGCGTTTTCACCGGCCACGATATGACCAACCACGCCGAGATGAATCTGGTTAAACTGGCGGCGCAGCACTACGACACTGCTTTTCTCGCCGACTGTACGCTCTACACCAGCACGGAGCCGTGCGCGATGTGCTCCGGGGCGATTTACTGGTCGGGCATCGGGCGTATGGTGTTTGCCTGCTCCGAAACGCGGCTTGGCGAGATCGCTGGGATCGGGTTGAACGTGCCGAGCCGGGCGGTTTTGCAAACCGGTGCGCGCGTCGTCACTGTGGTTGGGCCGACGAACCTCGAAGACGAAGCCGCCGAAATACATCAGGAATTCTGGCCGAAGCATCTGGGCAAGGCTTGAGCCTCGCCTCAGGACCTTATTGATTAAGGAAGGGCAGGTGTGATGCGTGCGCCCGGACAGTGTGCCGGGCAACTCGCTCTTCGCTTGCCGTCATCCTCGGCTTGTGCCGAGGATCTGCTGCGTATGATCGTGACCGGCGCAGATGCTCTGGACAAGCTCGAGCATGACGAAAGAGGAGTTGGCCAAAGCTTGAGGCGAGCGCCGAAGCGCCCCGACACTTCCCCAAATATGAATGACCGGGAACGCCTCGGCCAGCTTTACCTCAGCTCCCCAACCCCTCAAACAGCGCCGTCGACAGATAACGCTCCGCAAAGGACGGGATGATGATGACGATGTTCTTGCCGGCATTCTCCGGACGGCTGCCGACCTTGATGGCGGCGGTCAGCGCAGCACCCGAGGAGATACCGACCGGCACGCCTTCGAGCCTGGCGACCAGGCGCGCCTGTTCGAAAGCCTCGTCATTGGTGACGGTGACGACCTCGTCGTAGATTCCGGTGTCGAGGATTTTGGGCGCGAAGCCGGCGCCGATGCCCTGGATTTTGTGCGGGCCGGGATTGCCGCCGGAGAGGATCGGTGAATCGGCCGGTTCGACGGCGATGATCTGGATCTCGGGTTTGCGGCTTTTAAGCACCTGGCCGACGCCGGTGATCGTGCCGCCGGTGCCGATGCCGGAGACGACGATATCGACGGTGCCGTCGGTATCGTTCCAGATTTCCTCGGCCGTCGTCTTGCGGTGGATTTCGGGATTGGCCGGGTTTTCGAACTGCTGCGGAATGATGGCGTCGGGAAGCGATTCTGCCAGTTCCTCGGCCTTGGCGATGGCGCCCTTCATGCCTTTCGGCCCCTCGGTCAGCACCAGTTCGGCGCCGAGCAGCGCCAGCATCTTGCGGCGCTCGACCGACATGGTTTCCGGCATGGTGAGGATCAGCCGATAGCCCTTGGCGGCGGCGGCAAAGGCGAGCGCGATCCCTGTGTTGCCGGAAGTCGGCTCGATCAGCACCGTTTTCCCTGGGGTGATTTTGCCCTGGGCTTCCAGGCTTTCGATCATCGCCACGCCGATGCGGTCTTTGACCGAGGCGATCGGGTTGAAGAATTCGAGCTTGCCGATCAGGTTGGCGACGACGCCCTTTTCCCGCGCCAGCTTGTCGAAGCGCACGAGCGGCGTGTTGCCGATGGTCTCGGTGATCGAGGAATAGATGCGGCCGCGGCCGGGCTTGTGCGACATGAGTGCCTCCCTTTGAAATCCTGTTCGTAAAATCGAGGAGGAGAATAGGGTCAAAGGCCTGAAGAGGCCAGACCGCGTTCATGCCGGCGGGGCGGGGTGCGGAGAAAAAAACCTTTGGAAACCGCTTCTTGCCGAATGTTTATTTCAGGCCGCCCGGGTGGCGATGAAGGCGGCCGTGCCGGCGAGGATGCCGGCCGCCACGCGGTTCAGCACCTGCAAGGCGCGCGGCTTTTTCAGCATCGTCCGGGCCCGTGAGGCAAGCAGCATATAGGGAACCAGGACCACGATCAGCACCACGAAGGTGACGGCGAGCAGCATCGCATAGTCGCTGAGGCCGATATTGCCGATATCGATCAGGGTCGGCGCCAGGGCGACATAAAACAGCATCGTCTTCGGATTGCCGAGCGTCACCAGCAGGCCGGAGAGGAAGGATAGGCCGATATCGCTGGATTTCTTCGCCGCGATATCCTGCGGCAGCAGGCCCGCCGTCCAGAGTTTCCAGGCGATATAGCCGAGATAAAGCGCGCCGGCGATCTTGATGACGATGAAGACCTCGGTGAAGGTCTGCGCCACGAAGGCAAGGCCGAGGATGACGGCGGTGAGATAGGTCATGTCACCGAGCACCAGGCCGAGACCCATGAGAAAGTCTCACGGAAATTCGAGCCGAGCGCGCGCGCGACGATCGCGGTGATTCCGGGTCCCGGAATGGCGGCAGCGATGAACAGGGCTCCGGCATAGGCGATCAGGGCGGTCAGGCTCATCTGTCATATCCATTGGATTGCGCCGCCTCTCTATAGGCACGCCTTGCGGCGTCATCAATGCCTTGGCGCTGATCGGTCCATCACCATAAGGAATAGATCTGCGGCACCATGATCCACTTGGAAAGCAATCCGGCTTGACCAGTTTTCCCTCTGCACGCGCGCCGTCAGCATTCCTTGCATGGTTGAGGACGGAAGTCGCTGTCGAGATTTTCGTCACCAAGGAGAGAATGGATGTCCCCCACCTCAGCCGAAACCCGCAGGCTCTCGCCTCTCAAGACGCCGTCCAGCCTGCCGACCAATGCCGTCACCGATATTTCGGCAGCACTCACTGCGCTGCTTGCCGATGTCTTCGCGCTTTATCTGAAAACCAAGAACTTCCACTGGCACATGTCCGGCCCGCATTTCCGCGACTACCATCTGCTGCTCGACGAGCAGGCGGAGCAGATCTTCGCCATGACCGACGACATTGCCGAGCGCGCCCGCAAGATCGGCGGCGTGACGCTGCGCTCCATCGGCCAGATCGCCCGCCAGCAGCGCATCGCCGACAATGATGCGGATTTCGTCACCGCCGAGGACATGCTGTCGGAACTTCGCGAGGATAATGGTCAACTCGTTTCGCTGCTGCGCGAAGTGCACGATCTCTGCGACGAGCACAATGATGTCGCCACCGCCAGCCTGATCGAGAACTGGATCGACGAGTCCGAGCGCCGCACCTGGTTCCTGTTCGAAACGACCCGGCCCCAGAAATAATACTGGCAGCCGGGCGTAGCGTCATATGTAGGGCACGCCCGGCTCTCAACTCTCCAGCGCTCTCGGCCGCAGCCATCTCGGGTTCCAGCCAAGGTTCATGCCGGCGGCGGCAATGAGGATGATGGCCGCGCCCGCGATCTGCATCGGCTGCAGCGCGTGGCCGAAGGCGAGCCGGTCGACGAGGATCGCGGCGATCGGATAGAGGAAGGAGAGGGCGCCTGTCAGATGTGTCGGTAGCCTCTGGATCGCGCCATAAAGCAGCACATACATCAGCCCGGTATGGACGACGCCGACGGTAACGAGGATCGCCCATGTCCCCACATCCGTGGGCGGATGGGAAAAGTCGGTCATCGGCGCCAGCATCAGCATGCCGGTCGCGACCTGGATCAGCGCGATCAGATGCGGCGGCGTGCCTTTCAGCCATTTCGCCGCAAGCGCTGCCAGCGCATAGAAGAAGGCCGCGCCCAGCGCCATCAGGATGCCGAGGCCGTAGTCACCGGCTACCCCGCCGGTGTGCGGTTTCACCTGGACGATCGCCATCATGCCGGCGAAAGAGAGCGCCAGCCAGAACAGCTTGGTGGCGGTGATCTTTTCGCCCAGAAACAGCGCGCCGAGCATCAGCAGCATGAAGGGCTGGGTGTTGTAGACGGTCGTGGCGATCGAGATCGTCGCATGCGAATAGGAGGCAAACAGCAGCAGCCAGTTCAACACGATGGCGACGCCGCCGAAAACGGCGATGCCGAAGGCGCGTAGCGTGAGGATGCCGGGCCGCAGCAGCCCGAGAGCACCGCAGATGGCGAGCAAAGTGAGCGCGCCGAACAGGCAGCGCCAGAAGACCACGCCACTGACCGGCTGGCCCGACATGACCACGAACCAGCCGATCGTCCCCGAGATCAGCATCGCTGCCGTCATTTCCGCCGTGCCCCTTTTGATATCGCCGCTCATGACTGCCTCCGTTTTAAATGACATCAGAATATTGCGGCGGCGAACGAATTTATATAATCATAGGAAGGAACATGATCTGAATAGCCTATTCATATGAGGAGAGATAGACGATATGCCTAATGATGTGCAATCGCTCGACGAGATAGATCAGGCCATTCTGGAAGCGCTGGCAGGCAATGCGCGGATCTCGCTGAAGGAGCTGGCGCAGCAGGTGGGGCTTTCCTCGCCAAGTGCCGCCGAGCGCCTGCGGCGGCTGGAGGAGCGCGGCGTCATCAAGGCTTTTACCATCGATCTCGACCCTGCCGCCGTCGGTTATCCCCTGCAGGCAATCGTGCGCGTGCGGCCGCTGCCGGGACAGCTGCACTTCGTCGAGCGGCTCATCCAGGAGATCCCCGAAATCGTCGAATGCGACAAGGTGACCGGCGAGGATTGTTTTATCGCCCGCCTGGTCATCCGCTCGATGGCGGAACTCGACGGACTCCTCGACAGGGTTGCAGAACGGGCGGAAACCAACACCGCGATGATCAAAGCCTCGCCCGTCAAACGCCGCCTGCCGCCGCTGACACGTAAAAAGTAGAATCGGCGAACGTGCCCTTAGAGCATTTTCGGTTTTCTCCGAATCCCTAAAATGCTCCGTCTCTTGTTTTCACGCCATTCCGAACGCAAAACCGCTATGCACTTTTGCTGGAATTGCTCTAGAAATCCGCCATAGGCGACAGCATCGCCGGAAATTGCGGAGCCTCACTGCCGAGCCCGCGCAGCATCAGCACCGTGCCGCTCTCCATCGGCTGCGGCGCGCCCACCCAGTCGAGCTTGTCGGGACGGAAAAGCACTTCGACAGTGCCGGGCGCGATCTTCAGCCCGCCGAGGATCGCTGCAAGCGAGGGCATCTCGGCCGCCACGACATCGAGAAGACTGAAGCGACCCGCCTCATCCATCTTCCAGGCGATCAC
>Ga0123341_1001471_pt1 | contig 17785 bp, 15 predicted proteins | sample Turbeapinknodule_FD_89959 | JGI IMG/M metagenome (GOLD analysis project Ga0123341, IMG submission 89959) | Root nodule microbial communities of legume samples collected from Mexico - Turtle bean Mexico pink nodule | ecosystem: Host-associated > Plants > Roots > Nodule | place: Mexico: Nepantla...
ATTAAATAACATAATTAGAAATTAATAAACACGACTAGTGTGTAACCGAACATGACATAAATATCAATATAGAACTAGTGTGTAAATGAAGATAAATTAAATGACTATAAATGAATAAAGAAAATCAGTGTAGGTGAATATCAATTAAATAATAGAAGTATATAAAAAAAATGAAAAGATATATAGTACAAAATAAATAAATAAATAAAAGATTAAAAGACATATATAATTTATTAAGATTATAAAAATAGTTTAACCTCACTCCCCTACTTTATTAATACTTTATTAATTGGAGTGATACACTAGAATTAGACTTATAAGTTCTTTTAAAAGGTTAAAATTTCTTACAATCCCTTGCTCTGAATACCCTATCCCTCTTTTATCTCTCTCTTGTATCCTACCTCTTATTCTTTTTTCTACTCTTACTTTATCTTTTACCCATCTTTTTATAGGCTAAATTTTATTTAATTTTAATTTTTAAAGCATAATTACATTCACTGAATGAAGATATAATTGGACTTTTTTACTATTTTAATTAATTCTTCTTCTTCTTTTTTATCAGCAATGAATTAATAAAATAAAAGAGACACTTAAGGGGTGTTCCAACCCTTTTACAAACTATTCTCTAATTTTAGAATTCAACATCAGGACTATTACATATTAAGACCAATCCTACCATTTTTGCTTGTCAAAACTAATCCCACATTCGAGTTAAGTTACAGGTCCTAGCTTACCACTGGACCTCAGAAGAAAGGCACATGTAAAAGGACTTAAAGCTTATAACAGCAACCAAAAGCTTTTAACAGTTACACCGTAACATATAATAATTCCCTTCCATTCCTGCATGTCATCACCTACAAGGCACATTGGTTGATGTACATCCAGCTAAACCAGCAAGTCAACTTTCGTCCCTGCTTATAGTTCTATATTTGGATATTTGAACCTCCTAGACCTTTGCAGCCTCCTCAACGCACAAAATCAGCAACACATAACCAACTCCAGTATTATTAGAACCTGCTACATCAACCAAAAAACCATAAACTAGGCCACTGCCTCAGCAGTATCAGACACCCCATATCAGGCTGCATAACGTAACCTTGTCAAATGAAATAGGTTGCTATTGCAACATCATTTAGCGTTCAACTTCCTTGCACGTATGGTTAAAGATGTACCTGCAAAAACTACAAATAAGGTTAGCTAACAAATGTTGATTCTGGCTGCTGTTATGTAGGGACTTTTTTCTCAGAGTTCTGGTTTCTTTATGGGCTAAGCAAGCCTACTTATCTTATGTACCAAGTGCCCCACTTCAGTAGCTACACCCGAACTGCCACCATAGTTCTTATGCCCCCGCCTCATCACCAACTATCTATGCCCTCCTACATTTGCCTCTGATATGCATAACTTTAGCAGTGATGTAGAGCAAGTTACTCTTGTGCCATTATACATGTACAACTTCCGCCAAAGTGGATATGCCATCACCATCTCCTTTTATATGCTTGTACACTGTCAGAGAACTGCGAGGAGGCACTCATTGGGGTTCAGGATCCAATCTGCAAACGCATAAACGAATCCAGTTGCCTTGTTTTTTAACCACAACCAAGACAACAACTAAGCATTTTGAAGAATTTCTTCTGGATATGGAATCCCTCCCTTGAATTCAACCTGATTTCGCTGCTCCCAAATACTCCTAATTATTACCACCCATACTCTTCACCACACCTGGTTTTGCTTACTTGATAGATGAATTAGGTAGAAGTTCTCCAAGTGATTCCTAATTTCCTTGCTTTGAACCCCCACAATGCCAACCCAGCGGTAACAACCAGACCATACTCGTTGTGCAACTGCGCAATCTATGAAAAGATGTTGAGATGTTTCGTGTGAGAGATTGCACATGACACAAACCGGTGAGTCCACAAGGATTCCTCTCCTAATAAGATTATCATTGGTTGGGATTCTATCAAGTAGGACTCTCCAAGCAGTGATAAGAGCTTTAGGCATAGCTTTCGCTTGCCATAGAACACCATAAACACTCTCCAAAGAACCAGTGGTTATTTGATTTGTCAGGGTTTGGTAGGCCGACTTAACCAAAAATTCCCCTTTAGGATCCTCCCTCTAGACCAGGCGATCCTGGATTTCCTGACACAAAATGCCTATATCTAGAATTGAAAAAAGTTCTTCCTCCATTTTTGATTCCCATACAAACCTCTCCCTTCTCCAAGCAGGCTGAAACCGCCACCTCCCTTCCTCCCATGTTCCTACCTCTCCCACCGTCTTACCTTGATCGAGTGACAAGGAGTATAGTCTAGGGAACATTGATTTTAGACTACTACTTTGTAACCACACATCCTCCCATAGCTTAACTCTGCTCCCATCACCAACTTTCCACCATGTGGCTTTACCGAACCATCCTTCTTCTTGTTGGTCCCTTTCCCACACACTTTAGCTAGATCCCTCCACCATCACGACTGGTATTTCAACCCTGCATGACTTCTACCCGGTTCTGATCCATAGCAGGATATAAGGAGTTCCTTCCATCCCCCCCCCCCGCCTCACTCAACAACCGCCATTTCCACTTGTCCAAGAGAGCGGAATTGAAGTTCCTAGTCTCTTTGACCCCTAGTCCACCTTCCTCACATGGCTTGCAGACGTTCTCCCAACTTACCCAAGCGATCGCTTCGTTTTCTTTTCCCCATGCCCATAGGAATCTCCTTTGAATACTATTGATTCTATTGCACACTGCTACTGGAGCTCTGAAGATGGATAAGTAGAACAAAGGAATAGAAGTGAAGACCAATTTAAGTAGGCATACCCGTCCTGCCATAGATAACAATCTGCCTTTCCAAGCAGTTAGTCTAGCTTCTATTTTCTTTACAACCGGCTCCCAGAACTGCTTCGTCCTCGGATTTCCGCCCACTTCTACCCCCAGGTATTGGAATGGTAGCCGCATAGTATTACAATTAAGCGTCTTCGCATAAGTGGTTAAGGCATACTCGTCTATATTCACACCAGCCACCTTCGACTTATGAAAATTAACTTTCAGACCTGACACAATCTCATAGCATCGTAGGATAGCCTTTATAGCAAAAATATTATTGAATGAGTCTTCACATAGAAACAGAGTATCATTTGCAAACTGTAGAAGACAACACTGAATTATGTTTCTTCCTACCTTTACACCCCGAAGTACCTCTTTTCTCAATGCTTGTCTCACCAGCCCTGATAGACCCTCAACAACCACTAGGAACAGAAACGGAGCTAGGGGATCGCCCTGTCTCAACCCCTGAGTTGGTTTGAATTCCTCCGTAGGACTCCCATTTACCAACACCGATACGGAAGACGACACCCAACACCCTTTTATCCACTGGATCCACTTGTCATGGAACCCCATCCTCCCGAGCATGTCATACAGGAAGCTCCACCTAACGGAGTCGTACGCCTTCTCGAAGTCCACCTTAAAACACACCCCGCTCCTCCGGTTCCTCCTAATCCCCTCAAGCACTTCATTTTCCATAACCACACTATCCATTAGACCTCTGTTACTGAGAAAGGCTGACTAACACTCGTCTATGATCATAGGCAAAACTTTCTTCATACGACCGGATAAGACCTTTGTGATAATCTTATATATTGCCCCGACTAGGGATATGGGTCTGAATTGTTCGAGTGACGAGGGATCCCTTACCTTGGGAACAAGAGCAATGAAAGACGCATTACACCCCTTTGGAAATGACCCTGAAGCATGGAAAAAGTGCATAGCTTCCATAATGTCAGGTTTCAAGACCTCCCAGCAGTTCTTAATGAAGTTAAAATTGAAACCATCCGGACCCGGACTCTTTGCCCCTTCGCACTGTCACACAACTTCCTTCACTTCTTCCTCAGAGAAGCAAGCTATCATATTCCTGTTAACCTCCAAGGTTAAAGATTTAAACTCCACCGACCCCATATTAACACCATAGTCGTGCGTAGCTTTGAATCTGTTTTCAAATAGCAGTTTTGCCTCCCTACGAACAACTTCCGGCTCCTCACACCATTGAGCGTTAACTTCTACCCCTTTAACCTCACTTTTTAATCTTCGCCATCTAATTGTCGAGTGGAAGAACTTTGAGTTAACGTCCCCATATTTGAGCCAGTTCACTCTTGCTTTTTGTCTGTACACAAAATCTCTCTTTTTATCAACCAAGCCCAACTGACTAAATAGTTCCATCCGTCTCATATTCCCGTCTCCCGTAAGTTCGTCGTTATCATCTTTACCATCCAGCTCCTCAATTTCCTTCACAATACGCTTCTTGTTAGATTCAAGGCAACCAAAGTTCTTTTTATTCCACACTTTAAGATCCGCCTTCAGAAGCTTCAGCTTATCTTTGAGTTTGGACATGATGTTACCTTGGACATTATACGAATTCCTCTTTTCCTTTACCATCAACGTAAAATTCGGCTCCATGAACCACGCAACAAAAGATCTAAAGGGTTTAGGGCCCCTGCCTTTAACTCGCGATTTCACCACCAAGGCACAATGATCTGATATCGTTCTCGGTTGCACATATTGCTTAGATGTTGGCCACCTTTGAAACCACTCTTCCGACACCATGATTCTATCTAACCTACTCTTAGCTGTTCCATTTGATTTGAATCATGTATACTTTTTCCCAACAAAAGGAATGTCTATCAGTCCATTATTCTCAATGAACCAATTGAATTTATCCATCTCCTTCTTTTGTCTTGAGCAACCTCTGACCCCTTTTCTCTCATCATCCCTCCTTACAGCATTGAAATCTCCACAAAAAAACCAAGCCATATCATGGTAGTGTTGCTTGAGGGTCGTGAGGGCGTCCCACAAGACCACCTTTTCCTTTTGGTCACACGGAGCATAAACGTTCACAACTATGCACTGGCTATTCGTTTTGAGATATTGACCCATAACAGCAATAAACCCAGTTCCAACAACATGACTACCATAAGAGAAGGCGTCTTTGTGCCACATTGTTACAGTGCTACCTGCCCCCATTATTCCCTTCATAATGAATCCAACCTATGTTACTGTCACCCCAAATTGAAAAACATTTGGCATCTGTTAAGATCGTTGCTTTAGTCTCCTGCAAACATAGGAATTATGCCCCCTCCTTAGCCACAAGGTGACTTAGATACAGTGCCTTCGTCCCCCCCCCCCCAAACCTCTGATATTGAGATTAATAATGATCATGGTATTAATTTAGATTAATAATGATCATGGTATTAATGACTTTTTACGGCATGTGCACCGCATTGTCAGAAGTAATAATGTGTTCCTAAGGACGAATATCGAACTCCCAAGGAACAGTTGAATAATCAAGTAAAATATTCGCTAAATATAAAAAAAATAATAAAAGTGTGTTGAAAGTTGTTGTGAAGGCAATGATTAATAAGAAAACAAGTCAAAGAATTTGTTGCTTCACTTGGAAAAATAGGGATTGAGTTTCATCTTTCTCACTCTTTTGTATTTTGATTAGCAATGATAACATTGTTCCTTTTAATTAATATTGATGCCCGTATAAAAGTCATTTATATCGATTCCTCGCATATAAAATTATTAAGATGCTTCCTAAATATCGATTCCTCATATATTTATAAAAAAAAACATATTATTAAGATTAGACCTTGATAGCAATTAACACTTCAAATCTATTCCTAGCATTCAAATATGTTAAGCGTTATCATTTGGGTCAGAAACTTAGAGGTACTTTCCAGTCAAATCTAAACTTCGAGATAAGCATTACTAACAAAATGATAATATCAATCATCAATCAAGAACAAATTATTATGTTTAGATATCACCTCAATACATAAGAGTTTGAACAGATTACTCCCAATACCAAAGGGTAAAATTAGCCATTCATGACTATTACACGCAGAGAGAGCATGAAAAGAAGATCCACGATGCTTCTCCTTGACAATTGCCTCCTTTAATGTTTCTCACACTTCCTATTCTCCCAATTGGGTTACAATTCACTCAATGTTGTTTTCCGCTCAATCCTACACACTAGAGTTGTGGCTTAAGCCTCCTATTTAACCTAATTTTCTTGTGCTTAAGTGAATTCTCGCTTCGGTGCTAATGGGCTCGCTTCGGCGAGTAAATTGTAAAAAGGCCCAACGTTATGATGTAAGTTGATTTTAAGATTGCACAGTTTTATAGGTTACTCTTTTGTTTAGGCTTTTCGAGATTAGCAATTTAAGGTGAGAACCTAAAGAAGATTTTCACTGACACGAAGTTAACCAAGTGGTTAAGTAAGTGTGAAGGTTCACTTCTAGAGTGAAAATAGAAAAACACAAATATATGGTGTGGATGATGCAATGGTGTGAAAATAAAGAACAAAGAAGCAAGGAATGAATGAAGATGACCAAATGGTAAAGACATAAACAAGAACATAAAGATAAAAGGAAAAGGCGCAAGGAAGAAGCAAAATAAGGAAAATATTAGGAGATTAAAGAAAGCTTATGGATATGGAGATGGTGTCACGCCACTTGGGGGTTGGGAGGCTCCAAGATAAGTGGTGCGGAGCCGCCGCTTAAAGTGCACTACACTCAAGATAAGATCCAGATAAATGGAGTACTCAGACTCACAAAAACACTCACATGGAGTTTCTTTACTTCATTCAATTTCAATGTCTAAATACATGGAGGAAGGCATCCTTTATATAGGGAGGAGTGACTTGGAGGGCAAGATGAGTGAATGGTAGAAAATGAATGGAGAGAGGGGCGACCTAGGGTTGTTGACCATGGTCAAAACCGCCCCTTAGACATAGCTTCTAGAAGTTAGGTTAAAGACCCTAATTCTAGGTATCTTGTCCTGAAAAAGTAGGCTTGGTACAAACCCATTTCGCTAAGTACACTCTCATTTGTGATATGTGAACCTACTCTAACCTACTATTCTATTTGGACCCCCAAAGTGAGTCCAATTTATTTACATAACTTCTCTTATGGAAAGACAATAAGGAAAAACTTCTGATATTTTGGTTTATATTTTGTTCTTCTTCTGCTAATGCTCTCTCGAAGGTTTGTGGGACCTAGATTTGTATACTGAGATGAGTGACCTTTTTCTGAAGTGCTTGATGTATCCTTAGTCATTTGTTGCTTTCTGTGATTTGTATCATGCCCCCCAGGTTGGAAAGAATTCGTCCTCGAATTTAGAACTCCTGAAAATAACATAGTAAGTTTGTTCACTCGATTTATATATGTGAGTGGAGAAACAAACTTATGTGCATTGATTTTTAGGGGTTTAGGTGGAATGATTCTAGTTACATGTAATGTTTGTAGGGAATGTGTAGGATCAAAGGAAATTTGGTGTGAAAAGCTTCTTATAAGGTGTAAACCTTTAGAATGATTTTGAAAAATATTCCCACATTTCTCTAATAAATGTTGCATGCAATTAGAGCTATGAATAGATAAACAAGAGAAGGAAGGAAAGTACCAAACTGAGCCGACAATTTTTATTTTTGGATGGATCAACATCATGGTTTTCACCATGTTTGGTGAGGTGATGAACCCCGTTTTGTTATTTTCGTCATCTTTTTCAATTTTGTTTTATGTTTCATTTTTATTTGGTCTTTATTTTCTTCTTTTACCATCATGGTTCTTTTTGTTGGACAGTTGACAACTATGTGCCCAAAACCTAAACATTTAAAATATTTTGTACTTGAGGTTTTGGTAGGTGACTTAGGGGTAGAGGTGGAAGCTTTGTCTTTAGAAACTATATGGTGAGAAGTGGTTTCTTTTGAAAAATTAGAAGGAAAAGTTTTTGTAGCAATTTTATTTGTATCCTTCCATAAATATTTGTAGAAGTCATCATTATGTGTATTTTTGAAAGTTGTTTCTTCAAAATTTGTGATTTCACCTTGATGGCTAGGTGAACCAACTTCTTTAAAGAAGAGTACTCATATAATTCTACAATATTTTGAATGTCTCTCCTCAAACCACTCACAAACATAGCTATCTTTGACTCTTCTCTATCATGTATATTAGTTTTAGTCAAAGTAGTTTCTAAGTCTTTAAAGTATTCATCTACTGTCATACGTCCTTGATGAAGTCGTTGGAGCTTCAACAAGAGTACCTTCCTATAATGAGGAGGAACAAAGCGTTTGCGCATGCATTCTTTCAAATCATACCAAGAGACCTCGACTGGCCTCTTGTTTAGCCCAATTTCCATTATAGTTTGATGTCACCATTGCATGGCATAGTCTAAAAATTCTAGAGAAGCTAACTTAACTTTTTGGTCCTCTTTGACCTCATACATATTAAAGATTTGTTCTACTTTAACTTCAAATTCTAAGTATACATTTGGGAAACTATCCCCATCAAAACTAGGTAACTTTAGAAAATGAAAAAATGTCTTTGGTGGTTGGTGTTGATGACGCCTTTCTTCAAAATTGTGCACTCTCCAATCTTTTTCTTCTTCTTGACTCCCACCATGAGACCTTGTAATGCGCCTAGGTTTCCACCTTCTTTCTCTAGTTAATCTCTCTTGAATCTCTTCAAGCTGGTGCATTCTTTCTACTAGTTGTCTTATTTATTCGTCTGTATGGGTCAAGCTCCTTTTGGAATCGTCAAGCTTCCCCAAAAGATGTGCCTTTTGAGGAGATTGTGGTTTAAAATATTCCCCTCAAGATAAATGATACATGATGTTGCACAAAAGAAAGCAAAAAAATAGTGAAAATAACAATTTAATCCACTCACTCACTTGTATCACTCAGCTATTTAGTAAGGATGGAAAAAAGGATAAATTCACATAAGAAAGGTTTTGCACTCCAAAAGGTCTACACTTGGTAGCAACACTTCAAGTGAAAAAGGTCAAAGCTCTTAACACTTACTCACCAAAGAACCCCAACAAAACTTAGAGAAGACAAACAAGCAAAAGCACTTTTAAGACTAAAATAAACTTACTTAAACTTTTGATTATGAACTTTTGATTTCCTTAGAATTTGTAAAAGCAAGAAGGATAAAATTCCACAAATATGAAAACAATTTGCCACATAAAAAGAATCCTCTTTTAAGTTTGAACTTGAAAAGTGAATTGCACTAACTTTGTTTTTTTTTCTTTGCTTTTGTTTTATGGATTCAAAATGCCCATAATCTTAGGATGCATATTTTAATTCACTTTCAATTTTTACAAATAGATTAGGATTCAATACATATGATCACTTGAATTCTTTGTTTGGAACTAAATCAACTTTTACTCAAACAAATTTCTAGTTGCTTTTAGTTCTTCACAATAAAAGCAAAACAAGTAGAAAATATTTAAAGACTACTAGAACACTAAGAACATAAGACTCGAGCAAAAATAAGTAAGGAAAGAAAAAGAATGACACAAATAATTCAAAAGCAGAATTTAAAATGCTTAATGAATAAAAAGGGGAATTGTAAATGACAAGAATTTAAAGGCGAAATTGAAAGGTCTTGAATTGTAAAGTGAAATTAAATTGTTGAAAGATAAAAACAATTGAAATGTGCTGGAATTTAAAGCTGAAAATCAACTCTGAAAAGGTAAGCACAATTAGAACCTTGTTCTGATTACCACATGATGAGAGTTGATTTTAAGTTTGCATGTTTTTATAGGTTACTCTTTTGTTTAGGCCTTTTAAGATTAGAAATTTAAGGTGAGAACCCAATGAAGATCCCCACTGGACACAAAGTTAACCAAGTTGTTAAGTGTGAAGGTTCACTTTAAAAGGGAAAATAGAAAAACACAAATATATGGTATGAATGATGCAATGGAGCGGAAATAAAGAACAAATGAAGCAAGGAATGAATGAAGATGACCAAATGGTAAAGACATAAACAAGAACATAAAGATAAAAGGAAAAGGCGCAAGGAAGAAGCAAAAGGAATAAAAGGAAAACATTAAGAGATTAAATAAAGCTTATGGATATGGAGATAGTGTCATACCACTTGGAGGGTGGGAGGCTCCAAGATAAGTGGTACAGAACTGCCACTTGAAGTGCACTGCACTCAAGATAAGACCAAGATAAATGGAGTACTCAAACTCACAAATACACTCACCAGAATTTCTTTACTTCATTCAATTTCAATGTCTAAATACATGGAGGAAGGCACCCTTTATATAGGGAGGAGTGACTTGGAGGGCAAGATGAGTGAAGGGTAGAAAAGGAAGGGAGATAGGGGGCTTAGGGTTGTTGACCATGGTCAAAACCACCCCTTAGGCATAGTTTCTAGAAATTAGGTTAAAGACCCTAATTCTAGGTGCCTTGTCTTGAAAAAGTTGGTTTGGTACAAGCCCATTTCACTGAGTACCCTAATGTGGGTGACTATTCTAGTTCATTTTACACTGAGCAAGAGTCTAAGAGGGAGGGTTACCCCTCCAAAACAAGTTTTAAAGATTCAAAAGACAAAGAAACTCAAGATAAGTCTAGGAATAAACATAGGGAAGAGTTTAGTAGGAAGAAAGAAAAATACCAAGATATTTTCCCTAAGGCTAACAAATCTCCAGAAAAAGAAATTTGTCTTGTAAAAGAAAAAAAAATAGAGTATTCTTCAAACTTCTATGATCATGGTAATGGACACTGCATTTCTGAGTATCCAAAATAAACTTTGCTTTTAAAAAAACATGATGATGAAAGTTTGAATAATACTACAACTTTATTTATTGAAAAAGAAATTTTGGATTTAGAAGAAAAGAAAAGAAAAAGGAGGAGAAAAATAGAGAGAGCAAGATTAGAAACATAAGAGTTTGGTGTTGAATCAAACATGAATTTCAACTCCTCAAGAGGAAAACCTTGTGATAGATTGCTTGAAACAAAACAACTAAATCAGACTATTAAACATAGGGGTTGCAATGCGAATTGGCTCGCCCCGCGCAAGGAGTGTGTACTCATTTCACTGACCCATCCCGCATAAAAGGTAACCCGTGGGCCTGTGGACTAGCCCACATAAGAAAAATATTTATTTTTTTAAATTAAAATTTCATTAATTATAAAAAAAAAAACTTATTCCTACTATTGAAAAATTAAAATTTTATCCCTGTTTCAATTCTTTCAATCAAGATAAAAGTATAAATTCAAGTATGAGGATTGTTAGAAGGCTTGATTAAAAATAATTAAAGTTTTACTTTGCATCTATTTTTCCTATATATGTATGTAAATATATAAGAATATCTTATCAAAGTTTTGCTACAAAATATTTTAATGAAGATGACTGATTTTTTAACTATCCTATTGAAATCTCTTCTTTATATTATTTTTTTATTAACAAATTTTAATATAAGACTTTACTTAAAACTTAATCCATTGTCATTCTTCGTACTAACTCCATGACTCAACTAAAGGTCTAGTCCTGGGTAATCTCTAAAAGTCCCTTCTGCTTGTTTTTCCTTTTCTGACTGGTGTCTAGATTCTTTGGTTTATATGTATTTGATTAAACATAAGTGATTTATTTAGATTGGTCAAACTGTATTTGTTCTAGTAGGAAGTTAGTGGCAAACTTCTGGATGAGGGGCTATTCGTTTTTGTGCGATTTTGTATATGGGTAGGATAAACAAAAATAAACTGTATTTATTTTTTACTGCTGATAAAAAAAAAACTAACTCATTTAAATGATTAAAATAAAACATTCTTTTTCTAGTACATTAAATTCAATTTTTTTTTAAATAAAATAAATGGCATACAACAATAATGGGTGAATGAGGTATGATTTTTTTTACAAACAAAGAAAATAATTATTTTTTTATTTATGCAGGTCAGCCCGCCCTGCCCTGTTGTTGGCCCATGCAGGCTGTTGGTTATGCGGGGCGTAAAACCTATGCGGCCAGTGGGCTAGATTATTGAGCCCGCCCCACGTTTTGTGGAAGCGAGCTACAGGTCGGCCTGCATGACCCGCCTTGCATTGTCATCCCTAATTAAACAACTTCACAATGTATAAAAACAAATAAATAAAGATAAAAAGAAAATTATCCCTTGGATCAAATATGTGTATCTATCAACACGGAAGGGATACATTGACCTTGAAAGGAAGGTTATGTTTTACATTTTTATTTTTAATTCTTATATACATTATGGTATTTGATCTTGGGGGAAAATCACTCGTAAAGATAAAATAAAAGTTGTTGAACCTTTTGGATCTGAGGACAAATCCTTTTTCAAGAGGGAGGATTTGATGGAGGTCCATCCAAACCACAACATCATAAGCTCAAAATATCAGAGAAGATGGAACATTGTTGAAGGAAAAAAACCCAACATTTGAGTCTTCCTTCTTCTGAACCTTGTAAATAAATGTACAAAGTAGTTTAGGAATTTATTTTGGGCCAAGCAGAGTAGTATATTATTTGGGAATTGCATTTGGGTCATGAATAGTATAGCTTATATAACCCAACCCTATGAGAAAGAGGTGGTGTCAAGTTAGGGTAAAAACCCTAGCTTGGGTGTCAAGTTAGTGCTAGCTTAGGGCTTGGTGGCGCCATCCTACATGTGCCACTCACTCTTTCAATGTAGAGGGTTTGAAGCTTGGGATGAAAGCTACCTTTGAGAGAATTTGAATGCAGAGAATTTTGAGAAGCTTGCTCCACAAGCTTGAGTTATGGTTAGGGTTTGAGGCTTGTTTTGCAAGATTACTCTCCTATAAATAGGAGTCTCTTGTGCATAAAATTTAGACTTAAATTTTAGTATAGAATTACTAGCAAAATGGTTTTGCATTCCTCTTCCAAGTCTCTTTATTCTTTGTTATCACTTGAGAATGCTCCAGCCAAAGGATTTTGCATGAAGTTGGCCTAACCTCTTCATTGCACTCCAATATCCTTCGTTCTCCACTGTTGCCTCTTTATTCATTCAATAATACTCCAATTATGTTGTCAAACCATTTCCTCTTCCATTAGCATTGAAGAACATTGCATGGAACCAAGGAGATCTCCATCACCATCTCTAAAAATAACGAAATTTCTAGTAGATCAATTTCTCCCTAAAAGATGGTTAAGCTTATGATTTTTTAAGTACAAGAAATTTGAAGTTGAAAAATGGTCCAACTGATTAGGATGGTGATGGAGTTCTCCTTGGCTCCTTCTAAAGTTCTTCGATTGTGAGTGATTCTTGAATGGATAAGATGAAGATAACAAAATGAAAGGATAAAAAAATGGGTAGGAGAATGGTGCTAGGAAGGAGGTTAAACCAACCTTCTACCATTATGCTAGGCTTCTCAAACTAGGAGAGTGAGACTTAGAAAAAAGAATGCAAAACCAATTGGGCAGTAATTCAATATCATTCAAAGTATGAATTATTTACAAGACAAACACATTTATTTATAGTTATTGTGATGTGAGTTGATTTTTAGATGTTTTCATTTATGGTGACACTTTTACTTAAGATTAGGATTTTAACAATTAATGGTGAGGACCTAAGGAAGGTTTCCACTAGACACGAACTTAACCAAGTGGTTAAGTAAGTGTGAAGGTTCAGTTCACAGAGTCAAAGATGAAAAACAAGATATGGTGAGGATGAGATGCAATTGCGGAATTGAAAATGGGCACAAGGTTAACATCAATGGTGGTCATGGCCTCCCAAATGATGCACCATACTCATGATTATGAGCGAAACCCAAGAGCAACAAAGAATAGAAACTAAAGAAACAAACACATAAAATGGAATGGAGAAATGGAAGGAAAGTGGAATGAGAAAACTTATGATGGTGGGTGAGAAATTTCACACCACTTGGAGTGTAATGTGCTCCAAGATGAGTGTGTTGGCCGCCACTTGAGAGCTTCCCAAATCACTCAAGATAAGACCTCAAACCTAAGAGGACATAAGCCTCACTAAGAGCTCACACAATTTGTGTAGAATTTCTTTACTTCATTCAAATTCAACGACCAAAAGGAAGAATAGTTGGTGTGCTGGTTTATGCTCAACTCCTTTGGTGAGGTCCATGTGATCCTTGGTAGGGTTATGAATTGTTCGTTGAGATGATTGTTCATCGTTTGCTTTGTCTTTTCTTCCTTGGTCATCCTCATAGCTACTTGTGTGTTGTATCATCTTGTTACTGCTAAAAGTGACTCTTAAGTCTCCTAAAATCCTCGCCATAGATGAGTTGCCATGTGGCACAGTAAAATCCTATCCATACATGAGTTGAAATGTGGCACTCTAGAATCATCTCCATTGGTAGGTTGCCATGTGACAATCCTAGTTTCAAAAAACTCTCCATTCAAGTGAATACAAGTGACACAAGGATGTTGAAGAGGCTTGAGAAGGGGCGTACAAGGAGAAGCTAAGTAACATGGAGGAATTTGAAGAGTCATCTTTGGAGAAGAGTAGGAATGAGTGCTACTTGGAGAAGAGTAAGAATGGGCGCCATGTGGAGACTTTGGAAGGAGGGCATGTGGCCCAAAAATCCTAGACTAATTTGGCCCATAATACAGGTCCAAAAAACCTATTATAATAAAATTCAAAATAAAGGGACTAAAAATAAATCTTAACCACTTCATACAATTTTTACAAGGTTAAAGAAGGAGAAATATCTAGAAAATATCTTCTAAATTATTGTTTTCTCTCTTCTTAGCCTAAATATTTTGGTAGCTTGGATGGACCTGCATCAAGTGGAATACGTATCTAAGTAAGAACAGTATCTGGTCATATGAAGCTTTCTACTTGCTATGGAGTTTGTTAAATACATAGAGAAATGCTTTGGAACCATTATTGATGATAAAGATGTCGGAATATCATGTTCCATCATAACCAATACATATGAATACTCCACTAAAGGAAAGATATTTGACAAGGAATTGGAGAAAAAGGTGTCCTAAGAAATGGTTGATCTTCTATTATTTGTAAAGCATAAGCTAGAAGATATCAAAGCTACTAAATTTAGGGTTTTCTTAAACTCCTCGTTGAGATTTTAACAAGCATATTGAGTCAATATAGTACCTTAAAGTCTTTGTTGAGATTTTATTTTCAACAAGCGTATTAAGTCAATGTAGTACATTAAACAAGTTTCATATCCTCGGTGACTTATATAATACTCAACATTTTGCACTAAAATTTTTAAAAAAGTGGCAAAGCAATAAGGTTCATCTAAGATTGAGTTATAAAATTAACTTAAAACAAGTAAGAATAAAAATTAGGTATAATAATGATAAAAGGTACTTAGATTGAATTTCACATATCTCAGTCTTCTAGTTCCTTTGATTATTTATACACTTATTCAATCATTCAATGTTATTTAAAGTTCAATGATACTTCTAAATCAATTCCTTGAATTTAAAACTTTTAAAATTCTATTAGAACAATTGTTTCCTCACATAATCATAATAGGACAAATGCCCTAAGCTCAAAACTTGATTCAACTAATAATTTCAAATTTATCCCTAACACTAAAAGAAATTAGATGATTTGATTCAATACTGATTTTGAATCTATTTTCCGATTTGAATCTAAATCAATTATCAAAGGAAGAGTGATCAATTCATCTCAGGACATAATCAAATTATTAACATTGAATAAAAGGATATCATATACATAAATAAAAAGTAATACATAAAAGTTGGACATATTATATTCAATCTCAATATAAGCAGCGAATTTTAGCATCATGGTGATAGGGTCATATCAATTACACTAAGAGATCAAAGAGAGAAAGGGTTTATGTAGAATCTTCCATTCCCATTTGAAACATATAATCTTCTAACTCTCAATTTTACCCCGTTTTTTCCATTCTCCCTCCAAAATATGTCTTTCAACCATTTCTAAGGTTGGGAATTAATGACTTTTTGCTCAAGAGGATCATTTTTCACTCAGGTGAAACCTATACTTTAGGCTGAAGAAATGTCTTCTAGCTCAAGCGAGAAAACTTGCTTAAGTGAAAATTGCCCTATAATGTTGCCATGTTTTATGGTAGCTCGCTTAAGTAAAGGTAAGAAGTTATTCTTTCCTTTTTGGTTCCATGGTTCTTTGACTCCATTTACTCCATTTGTTGTAATCTACTCATCATTTCTGATACTCACTCATACATAAAACATTACAAAAAAAAATCCAAATCAAGAGGAATTATTACTCATACATACAATGATCAATTTGCTAAGAATTCATAGAATATTCTATTTTCACTTGATTTTGAGGCTTATCAATCTTTTCATTTGCCCCTATAGGTAGAGTTATACATAATATGTTGTTCAACATTATGTTACCCATAATTGGTGCTAGAGATAATGTCTTTGAGAATAATTTTTTTTTGTATCTTTTACATTATTTTTAGGAAGATGTGAATCTACTTGACCTCATCCATACACATTGGGAAGTTTCCTTCAAAGATAAATTTTCCAGCAAGGGTACTCGAATCTCATAACATATTTTATGTTTTTCTCCCAAATCCAAAGTGATGTTTGTGTTTATGTGAAAAAAACTCATCAACTTTGGTAGAGGAACCTTATTCATTTGTGTAACCCTTTCAGAGATGAAGATTATAGAGGCAATGAATGAGGTTTTAGACCCTATCGAAACTAGATGAAAAAAAATATTCAAATGTGATATTTTTTGAACGAGTAAAAGATGGTACCCATCTTTCTAAAACCTTAACTCCAACTCAAGCACAAGTCAAGCCACAAACAATACTTTCATCTCCCATTATACCTTTATAGGTGACCTACCCATAAGTCTACTTGAACTTTTAGGCCAAAACAAAACTACAAAAAGAAAAGCTTCATCACCTTGTGATGCATTGTTATCAAAAAAGGTCCAAGCGCACATGAGACAATATCATTCTTGAGCAAACAATTTATTTTTATGTGAACTTTCAACCAGTAGAAGCCATGAGGTTGTCTGATCAATCTCCACAAATGTTGTGATCATGATTTAATAACATGCTTTGGTGGCTTTCATAAACTTGAAGGAAGTTATCACATAAAAATGTAACATATTTCCTAATGGAGGTCTCATTATATATCAAAAAAGGTTGTTCTGAATTATTCTTAAAGCATATTTTGAAGCTATGATTTAACTTATTCTACTAGATAAGGTGTTTAAGAAGTTAGTGAATTTATATTTATCATCATATATACAACAGATTCACCACACTAACATTCATCATAGACAGAGACATTATTTAGACTTATCTTTTTAACTTTTCATTTGACTTTGAACCCTTATCCATCTCTTGAAGACTTGAATATATTCAAGTCCTTAAGAGATGGTGTTTTGACGATGAAGAATGAAGATGTTATAGACATGTATAAAGTGTAATTGTTTTCAGAATCTCTCGCATACAAGTATTCTCAAGATCAACACAACAATTTAAAATGAGTTAAACTATTTTGTGTTAGAATGTATGGCTTTAAACTAGAGGGGGGTGAATGGTTTAAAGAGGATTTTCGCAAACTTTTTAGTCTAGAATGAAATTCCTTCGAGAAAAATTGATTCATAATTTAGTTTGCCAAAAACACAAAGCAATTTAGCACAACACCAGAAAAACAATCGGTTGTTTCGCAGAAACAATCGGTTGTTTATACCAGTTAACAAATATAAACTGAAATTAAAGAGTTTAAGGGATGGAGATATTGCACACACAGTTTATACTGGTTCACTCTTAAACCAAGAGCTACATCCAGTCTTCCCAGAAACCACTGGGGGAATCCACTAAGCAATCAAACATAGATTACTTACACACACCACCAAAGAAGTGACCTTGATCCCCTCAAGACACACATTTCCTTTGGCTCAGCACATACACCACCAAGAATGTTGATCTTGACAACCTCAAGAGCACACAACACTTCTCGGCTTCACACACCAGAGTTTACACAAAGTACAAAAGGATTACACTTGTTACA
>Ga0123341_1001472_pt1 | contig 17780 bp, 14 predicted proteins | sample Turbeapinknodule_FD_89959 | JGI IMG/M metagenome (GOLD analysis project Ga0123341, IMG submission 89959) | Root nodule microbial communities of legume samples collected from Mexico - Turtle bean Mexico pink nodule | ecosystem: Host-associated > Plants > Roots > Nodule | place: Mexico: Nepantla...
CTAATTTAGTTAAATAATAACTAATTATTTTGATCTCTAAAATTAATTTCTATTTAATAAATTTTTTTAGTGAATAATAGATTAATCAACTCAATGTCAAAAAAATATTTAGTCTATTCAAGTCTTGTTTAAAACTAAGTATATAGTTGATCTTAAGCCTTATTACTAATAAACCTAATTCAATATAATAAAATCAATTTATACAAATTAAAGTTATATAATCTAATTTATCCTTCACTAGTTAATATAAGATTTCTAACATTAACTATGCATTATTTGATAATTATTTTCGCAGTGATATTATTTTGGTTTAATAATCAGTAGGTCCGTAAACTTTTTGTGAATTTCTAATTAGGTTAGTAATTTTTTTTAATTGAATCCTTTTTCTTCTGCATTTTTTGTATCTGGTTCCTTAAAATTTAGTTTATGGTGGTTTTTCTAACTCCAGATAACCAATTACAAAAATTACATCAATGACCTCAATTATGTTAGGTATCACAATAGAAGAAAAAGATATAGAATAAAATGTAATATTACGATAAAGACGATACAAGAAATGCATAAAACAGTAGAGAAAAGCCACCCTACAAACCATTTTGTTACCCACTCAGATATACAATACGTTGACAAAGACTATATTCGGCTAGTTTATGGCTAAAAAACTTCAAGAACTTGTAAACAAGATCTTTATAGTAGCTTGCAGTCTTATTTGAGACCTTATAAATTGAACTCTAACATATATTATTTTTTTTCTTTAAATTATTTTTAAAAGTTAACTTGAGAAGGTTATGATGTCAAAATCATTTACAGTTGAACAGAAATATGAACTAAGTTGGGAATGCTGTACAATTCTTTAATATATGCTGTTTTAATGAATCCTTTACCATTGATTAGGGTGGTCAATGGATCAAAATCTAACATGCAATCCAAATTCAAATAAATGGATTGGATTTAAATCCAAATTCATTTTAACTATTTTAACTAGATCTAATTTAAATGATTTTTTTTAAAAATCTATTTAATATTTAATCCATTTTGTTAATTGATTAAACCACTTTATCAATTACAATAAATTTATTTTGATATGGTTACAGACTAACTTGGTTCGAACCGGGTCTAAGCCGACTCAACCTGAACACGGACAAACTCGGTTCGACATCGGCCCGGGCCTGGACGACTCGACATCGGCCCGGGCCTGGACGACTCGACATCGGCCAGGATCCGGATGACTCGACATCGGCCAGGATCCGGATGACTCGACATCGGCCCGGAACCGGACGACTCGACATCGACCTGGATCCGGACGACTCGACATCGGCTCGGGCCCGAACGACTCGACATCGACCCAGGCCCAGACAACTCGACAATTGCCCGGGTCTGGATGATTCGACATCGGCCCAAGCCCGTTCGACATGACATCGAATCGAGCCCGCTTGGCTCAACATTAGCCAGGGCCAATCGACTTGACATCGACCCAGGCCCGCTCCACTCGACATCAGCCCGAGACCGGACGACTCGACATCGACCAGAACCCAGACGACTCGACATTGGTCTGGGCCCGGAAGACACGACATCGGTCTAGGCCTGGACGACTCGACAATGGCCTGGGCACGGACGACTCGACATCGGCCTGGGCCCGCTCTGCTTGACATCGTCCCAGGCCCGCTCGACTTGACATTGGCCTGGCCCCAATCGACTCGACATAGACCCAGGCCCGCTCCACTCGACATTGGCTCGGGCTCGTTCGGCTCGACATCGGCCCGGGCCCGGGAGACTCGACATTGGCTAGGGCCGGCTAGGCTCGACATTGGCCTGGGCCCGAGAGACTTGACATTGGTCCGAGCCCGTTCAGCACGATATCGGCCAAGGCCCAATCGACTTGACATCGATCCGGACCCGCTCCACTCAACATCGGCCTGAGCCCGTTCGGCTTGACATCGGCCCGGGCCCGTTCGACTTGATATCGGGCGGAGCCCGGGAGACTCGACATTGGCTCAGGCCCGTTCAACTCACATTGGCCTGGGCCCAATGGACTCGACATCGGCTCGGGCTCGGGAGACTCGACATTGACCCGGACCCGTTCGACTCGACATCGGCCCGGGCCCGGGAGACTCGACATTGGCTCGGGCCCGCTCGACTCAACATTGGCCCGAGCCCAATCGACTCGACATCAACCTGGTCCCGTTCCACTCGACATCGATCCGGGTCCAACGACTCGACATCGGCCTGGGCTTTCTCGGCTCGACATCGACTTGGGATTGCTCGACTCGACAATGGCGCGGGCGCGCTCGGCTCGAAATCGGCCCAGGCTTGCTCGGCTCGATATTGGCCCGGGACTAATCCATATCCAATTAAATAGATTGGATTTAAAATCCAAAAATATGGATTTGGATTTAAAATAAATCCATTTAAATGTATTAAAACTAATATGGATATGGATAATTATGGATTGGATTTTGTAATTTGTATTTTTTTATCTAAATTTATGTTTGTAACATTCAGGAAGAAGTTGTAGCCACAGAAGAAAACAAGTGAACAGGAAGTGTCAAGGATCATGGACCCAAACACAATTGTGTCTACAGCTACTGAAAGTGTATTAAAATTTGGGGGAGATCTGGTTACCCGTCATCTGGGTTACTTATATAATTATAGTGACAAATTTGAAGAGGTGAACCGTTGTGTTGAGATGCTAGATGATACTAGAAAGAGGGTGCAAAATGAAGTTATGGCTGCAGAAATGAATGCAGAAGAAATTGAAGAAGATGTTCAACATTGGCTGAAACATGTGGATGAGAAGATCAAAGAATATGAAAATTTTCTCTGTGATAAACGCCATGAGAAGACAAGATGCTCTATTGGTTTCTTTCCTAATAACTTGCACTTGAGGTATAGGTTGGGAAGAAAAGCTACGAAGATTGTAGAGGAAATCAAAGCAGATGAAGTTTTGAATAAAAAGTTTGATAAAGTCTCGTATCATATAGGCCCATCCATGGATGCTGCTCTGTCAAACACTGGTTATGAAAGTTTCACGTCGAGAAAGAAAATTATGGCAACGATTATGCAAGCACTTGAAGACTCTACAGTTAGTATGATTGGAGTTTACGGGGTTGGAGGTGTGGGAAAGACCACGTTTGTCAAAGAAGTTGCTAAGCAAGCTAAAGAAAGGAAGTTGTTCAATACGGTGGTTATGGCAAATATAACAAGAAATCCTGACATAAAGAAAGTTCAAGGACAAATTGCTGAGATGTTAGGAATGCGATTGGAAGAGGAAAGTGAGATTGTAAGAGCAGATCGTATTCGAAAAAGGTTAAAGAAAGAAAAGGAGAATACCCTTATAATCCTAGATGATCTTTGGAATGGATTGGACTTGAATAGACTGGGGATCCCACGTGATGAAGATGATGGTGTCAGCCAAAAGGTTGGCAAGGATGCAGCCGATCTTGGTTATAAAAAGGTGGAGACAGAAAAGTTATCTGCAGATTCCAATAAGATGAAGAAAGAAAAGCTATCTAGTGACTACAATAAGATTAAAATAGAAAAGTTATCTGTTGATCACAAAGGATGCAAAATTTTCTTAACATCTAGAAATAAAGACGTATTATGTAATCAAATGGATGTGCAGGAGAGATCAACTTTCCCATTAGGAGTCCTTGACCAAAAGGAGGGAGAGGCTTTACTTAAGAAAATGGCTGAAATAAGTGTTACCAATTCTGCATTTGATGACAAAGTTACTGAAATATCCAAAATGTGTGCTGGGTTGCCCATAGCATTGATTTCCATTGGAAAAACATTAAAGAATAAGAGCCCTTATGTGTGGGAGGATGTTTGTCGACAAATTGAAAGACAAAATTTTACTGGAGGTCAGGAACCTATTGAATTCTCTGCAAAGTTAAGTTATGATCATCTAAAAACTGAGGAGCTTAAGCATATTTTCTTACAATGTGCTAGAATGGGAAATGATTTTTCGATTATGGACTTGGTCAAGTTGTGTATTGGTGTGGAAATGCTTCAAGGGGTTTACACAATAAGAGAAACAAAATCTAGAGTAAATGTGTTGGTGGAAGAGCTAACTGAGTCAAGTTTGCTGGTGAGAAGTTATTCTAATGACTGTTTCAACATGCATGACATTGTGCGTGATGTTGCTCTTTCAATTTCATCAAAAGTGAAACATGTATTTTTTATGAAAAATGGCAAACTAAATGAGTGGCCTCACAAGGATAAACTCGAAAGGTACACAGCTATTCTTTTACATTATTGTGATATTGTTGAGCTTCCTGAGAGTATATACTGTCCTAGACTTGAAGTCTTCCATATTGACAGTAAAGATGACTTTTTGAAAATACCAGATGACTTTTTTAAAGGTATGATTGAACTCAAAGTATTGATATTGACTGGTGTTAATTTGTCACGCTTACCTTCTTCAATTACACACCTAACAAACCTAAAGATGCTCTGTTTGGAGAGATGCACTCTAAGAGATAACCTATCAATCATGGGAGCGTTAAAGAAATTAAGAATTCTTTCTCTTTCAGGATCTAATATTGAAAATTTGCCTGTTGAATTGGGGCAATTGGATAAGTTGCAACTTTTGGACTTAAGCAATTGCTCGCAACTAAGAGTAATACCTTCCAATATGATATTAGGGATGAAAAGTTTGGAAGAGTTTTACATGAGAGGTGACTTGATTCTGAGAGAAACTAATGAGGAAATCAAAAGTAAAAATGCTAGTCTTTCTGAGTTGAGGCACTTGAATCAATTAAGAAGTTTAGATATACACATTCCAAGTGTTTCCCATTTTCCACAAAACTTATTCTTTGACAAGTTGGATAGCTACAAGATTGTCATTGGAGAAATTAACATGCTTTCAGTGGGAGAATTCAAAATCCCTGACAAGTATGAAGCAGTGAAATTTTTGGCATTGAACCTAAAAGATGGTATTAACATTCATTCTGAAAAGTGGATTAAAATGTTGTTCAAAAGAGTTGAATATTTACTTCTAGGAGAACTCAACGATGTTCATGATGTTTTCTATGAATTAAATGTTGAAGGGTTTCCAAATTTGAAACATTTGTTTATTGTAAACAATGTTGGCCTTCAGTACATTATCAACTCTGTGAAGCGATTTCACCCTTTACTTGCTTTTCCCAAATTGGAGTCCATGTGTCTTTACAAATTGGAGAATTTGAAGAAACTATGTGACAATCAACTCACAGAGGCCTCCTTCTGCAGATTAAAGACAATCAAGATTAAAACATGTGGTCAATTGGAAAGTATTTTCTCATTTGTCATGCTCAGTCGTCTCACTATGCTTGAAACAATTGAAGTGTATGATTGTGATTCTTTAAAGGAGATTATTTATGTTGAAAAAGAATCTGATGTGCAAACTGACAAGATCGAGTTTCCTCAATTACGATTTTTAACATTGCAATCTTTACCAGCATTTTCTTGTTTGTATACTAACGATAAAATGCCTTCAATCTCTCAATCATCAGAAGACCAAGTTCAAAACAGGGAGCTCAAAGAAATTACTGCAGTATCTGGTCAAGATACAAATGCTTGCTTTTCACTCTTCAATGGAAAGGTATTTAAAATAAATATTATGATAGATCTTTATCCTTTACTTCACGCTTGCAATCTTTCATGTTTAATTTGATATGTTATTTCTCTAAAAGAGGTAAGAATTCCTGGTCTTTATGTTTGGCGCATTCGATTGGGTAAGTCAATTTTTGTAAATCAAAATTCCTCAATACAATAATATTATGTGGTCTTACAGGTTGCAATGCCCAAATTAGAGTTGTTGGAGTTGTCTTCAATCGACATCCCGCAGATATGGAATGAGAAATCTTTGCATTGTTTTCAACATTTGCTTACATTGAGTGTATCAGATTGTGGCAATTTAAAATATTTATTGTCACTTTCCATGTCTGAAAGTTTAGTGAATCTGCAAAGCCTTTTTGTAAGTGGATGTGAATTGATGGAGGACATATTTTGTGCAGAAGATGCAATGGTATGCAGATTCATTTAATTTAATTAAATTAAAGTTAATTGTCAGAGTCATTTGTTGTTTGATTGCAGTGGCACTAACTGCTAAGGTCTTTTATTTGATCACTCAACCTGCTTCCTCTTGCAGCAGAATATTGACATTTTTCCTAAGTTGAAGAAAATGGAGATCAACTGCATGGAAAAATTGAGTACCCTATGGCAGCCCTGTATTGGTTTTCATTCCTTCCATAGTTTGGATTCTTTGACAATAAGGGAATGCAACAAACTTGAGACAATATTTCCTAGTTACACGGGGGAAGGGTTTCAGAGCCTTCAAAGTTTGGTGATTACTAATTGTATGTCAGTGGAAACCATATTTGATTTTGGAAATATTTCACAAACTTGTGGTACAAATGTGACAAATTTGCATAATGTCGTTTTAAAAGGGCTACTAAAGTTGGTGCATATATGGAAGGTGGACACTGATGAAATTCTTAATTTTAATAATCTACAAAGCATTGTTGTTTATGACAGTAAAATGTTAAAATATCTCTTTCCACTCTCGGTTGCCAAAGGCCTAGAAAAACTGGAAACACTTGAGGTAAGTAATTGCTGGGAAATGGAGGAAGTTGTTGCTTGTGACAGTCAATCAAATGAAGAGATTATCACCTTTAGTTTCCCCCAACTAAACACTCTATCATTACAGTATTTATTTGAACTCAAGAGTTTCTATCCGGGACCTCACAATTTAGAATGGCCATTTCTGAAAAAATTATTTATACTCTTTTGTAACAAGTTGGAGGAAACCACAAGTTTGCAAGTGAAGTCGATCTTTTCAGCCACAGAAAAGGTACAAGTTAAAAAACATGATTTAAGAAAGCCATGAAACTTACGAAACTCCTGCTGAAGGATGTTGGAAGTTATATTTTTATTTCTGAACAAAATATTTATTCATCTTATATTATATATATTTTAGCATGCATGATTTTGGTTCTAAATTTGCTTTGGTAACTGCTATTTTTAGGTGATACACAACTTGGAATATATGTCAATTAGCTTGAAGGAAGCAGAATGGTTACGAGACTATATTTTTAGTGTTCATAGAATGCACAAACTACAGTCACTTGTTTTGTCTGCATTGGAGAATATTGAGATTCTCTTTTGGTTGCTTCATAGACTTCCTAATTTGGAAAGCATTACATTGAAAGGTTGTCTCTTTGAAGGGATTTGGGATTCTACAAGCCTGGGTTCACATGAAAAAATTGGGGTTGTAGTACAACTTAAGGAGTTGATAATTAATAATTTGAGGTATTTACAGAATATAGGCTTTGAACATGACCTGCTTCTGCACAGGGTAGAGCGCTTAGTCGTTTCTGAATGCCCAAAATTGGAAAGTTTATTACCTTTCTCAGTGTCTTTCAGTTACTTGACATATTTGGAAGTAACTAATTGTTCAGGATTGAGGAATTTAATGACATCCTCAACTGCCATGACCTTGGTTCAACTCACAATCATGAAGGTAAGCCTCTGTGAAGGGATTGAGAAAATTGTTGCGGAAGATGAAAAACAAAAAGTGATTGAGTTTAAACAACTGAAAGCTATAGAATTGGTGTCTCTACCAAGCCTCACCTGTTTCTGCGGTTCTGAGATATGTAACTTAAAGTTCCCCTCACTTGAAAATTTAGTAGTGAGTGATTGCCTTCTAATGGAAACATTCTCTAAAGTCCAAAGTGCACCTAATCTAAGAAAAATACATGTTACCGAGGGTGAAAAGGACAGATGGTTTTGGGAACGTGATTTGAATACCACTCTGCGAAAACTTTCTGCTGATAAGGTAAGCATATATGAGAAATCATTATCGTCCCTACGCATAAATTATTTTTCTTATGGATGTAAATGTAGAGATAGCCTAAAAAGTTGAGGGATCTGAAAATATCATTACTCTTTTATAATGGAAGTTCAAAATCTCAGGTGGTTAACATAATAGATATTTCTTCATTTTGTAGGTTGCTTTCAAACATTCAAAGCATTTGACACTTATAGAGGATTCTGAGTTGGAGGAAATTTGGAACACCAAAGCTGCTTTTCAAGATAACTACTTTCGAAGTTTAAAAACATTGGTAGTGATGGACATTACAAAAGATCATGTGATTCCATCTCAAGTACTTCCTTGCTTAAAGAACTTGGAAGAATTGGAGGTAGAAAGCTGCGGGGCGGTGGAGGTAATATTTGATGTAAATGACATTGACACAAAGAAAAAGGGAATAGTGTCTCGACTGAAAAAGCTGACTTTAACTATGTTGCCAAATTTGAGCCGTGTATGGAAAAAAAATCCTCAAGGAATTGTTAGCTTTCCCAATTTGCAAGAAGTGTCTGTTTTTGACTGTGGACAGTTGGCAAGACTGTTCCCTTCATCCCTTGCCATAAATCTCCACAAGCTTCAGAGACTTGAAATACAGTGGTGTGATAAGTTAGTAGAAATTGTTGAAAAGGAAGATGCATCGGAACTTGGAACAGCTGAAATTTTTAAGTTCCCTCGTTTGTTCTTATTGCTTCTTTATAATCTTTCACGGCTTACTTGCTTTTATCCTGGAAAATACCATCTGGAGTGCAACATGTTAGAGGTCTTAGACGTGTCTTATTGTCCTATGTTGAAGCAATTCACATCAAAGTTTCATGATAGTTATAACGAAGCAGTTGCAGAGAGTCAAGTTAGTGTTCCAATTACAACTCCCTGGCGTCAGCAACCTCTGTTTTGGGTTGAAGAGGTGACAACGCATTAGAATTTCAATCTTTTCCTTTTCTTTTCGTTATTTTCCTCTTACCTTCTAATTGCCACCATTTTCTTTTGAATTTGTTTGGCTTGCTAGGTTGTTCCCAAACTAAAGGAATTGACAGTGAATGAGGAAATCATTACCTTGTTGAGCCATGCAAGTTTTCCACAAGACATCCTTTGCAAATTAAATCTTCTTCAGCTATGCTTTCAGGATGAGGACAACAAGAGAGATACTTTTCCTTTTCATTTCCTTCACAAGGTACCCAGTTTAGCACATCTTCAAGTGTCCGATTGCTTTGGTCTAATGGAGATATTTCCGTCTCAAACACTCCAATTTCATGAAAGAATACTGGCCAGATTTAGAGAGTTAACCCTAAATAACCTTCCAGAGCTGGACACAATAGGGTTAGAGCACCCATGGGTAAAGCCATACACTAAAAGTCTTGAATTTTTAATGCTAAACGAGTGCCCCCGGTTAGAAAGATTAGTGTCCGATGTGGTATCTTTCAGCAATCTGAAACAGTTGGCTGTTGAGTTGTGTGAAGAGATGAAGAATTTATTCACTTTTTCGACTGCCAAAAGTTTGGTGCAACTTGTGTTCTTATCAATAATAAATTGCGAATCAATGAAAGAAATAGTGAAAAAAGAAGATGAAGATGCCTCTGGGGAGATCGTGCTTGGACGACTCACAACATTAGAGCTGGATTCCTTATCAAGGCTAGTAAGCTTTTATTCAGGGAATGCCATGTTGCAATTGCCATGTTTGAGAAAAGTGACGATAGTTAAATGTCCCAGAATGAAAACTTTCTCTGAAGGAGGCATAAATGCCCCAATGTTTTTGGGGATTAAAACTTCTTTGCAGGACTCTAATTTCCACTTCCACAATGATCTCAACTCGACAGTCCAGTGGTTTCACCAACACGTAAGTAATTCATTATCCAAATCCTCTACTAGTTTATGTTTTGGCAATGCATGTAAAACACATTTGTTTGACTACAAATAAATAAGGTGATGGTACAATAAGCAAGCATTTATCCTACCAATTTAGGGTAGTAGTAGGGTCATGGTCCACTTTCTCGTTCCTACAAATATTGTGATATTTCTTCATTTTGTAGGTTTCTTTCAAACATTCAAAGCATTTGACACTTAGAGAGGATTCTGATTTGGAGGAAATTTGGCACAGCAAAGCTGGTTTTCAAGATAACTACTTTCGCAGTTTAAAAACGTTGTTGGTGATGGACATTACAAAAGATCATGTGATTCCATCTCAAGTACTTCCTTGCTTAAAGAACTTGGAAGTATTGGAGGTAAAAAGCTGCAAGGAAGTGGAGGTAATATTTGATGTAAATGACATGGAGACGAAGAAAAAGGGAATAGTGTCTCGATTGAAAAGGCTTACTTTAAATAGCTTGCCAAATTTGAAGTGTGTATGGAACAAAAATTCTCAAGGAACTATCAGCTTTCCCAATTTGCAAGAAGTGTCTGTCTTTGACTGCGGAAAGTTGGCAGCACTGTTCCCTTCATATCTTGCCAGAAATCTTCTAAAGCTTGAGGAGCTTCATATAGAGAGCTGTGATAAGTTGGTTGATATTGTTGGAGAGGATGATGCAATAGAGCCTGAAACAACTGAAATGTTTAAATTCCCTTGTTTGAACTTGTTGATTCTCTTTAGGCTGCCATTACTTAGTTGCTTTTATCCTGCAAAACACCATCTGCTATGCCCCTTATTAGAAATCTTAGACGTGTCCTATTGTCCTAAGTTGAAGTTATTCACCTCAGAATTTCATGATAGTTGCAAAGAATCGGTTATAGAGATTGAAGTTAGTTCTACAATTACAATTAGTCGACTTCAACAACCTCTGTTCTCAGTTGAAAAGGTGACAAAGCTTAATCCCTTTTGTATTCCCAACTTCTTTCATTTCCTTTTCCTTTCATTTCCTCCTTCTAACTGCCACCATTTTCTTTGGAATTTGTTTGGCCTTGCTAGGTTGTTCCCAAACTGAAGGAATTGACAGTGAATGAGGAAAGCATTATCTTGTTGAGCCATGCACATTTGCCACAAGACCTCCTTTGCAAATTAAATTTTCTTCTGCTATGCTCAGAGGATGATGACAATAAGAAAGATACTCTGCCCTTTGATTTTCTTCTCAAGCTACCCAATTTAGAACATCTTAAACTGTTTTGCTTTGGTCTGACGGAGATATTTCACTCTCAAAAACTCGAGGTTCATGACAAAATACTTTCTAGATTGAAAAATTTCACCCTTGAAAACCTTGAAGAGTTGAAGTCTATAGGGTTAGAGCACCCATGGGTAAAGCCATACTCTGAAAGGCTTGAATCATTAAAGCTTATCGAGTGCCCACAGGTAGAAAAAATAGTGTCTGGTGCAGTATCTTTCATGAATATGAAGGAGTTGGTTGTGACAGACTGTGAAAAGATGGAGTACTTATTCACATTTTCAGCTGCAAAAAGTTTGGTGCAACTTGTGATCCTATCGATACAAAATTGTGAATCAATAAAAGAAATAGTCAAAAAGGAAAATGAAGATGCTTCTCATGAGATCATATTTGGATGTGTCAAAACTTTAGATCTGGATACCTTACCATTGCTTGGAAGCTTTTATTCAGGGAATGCCACATTGCAATTTTCACGTTTAAAAAAAGTGATGTTAGATAACTGCCCCAATATGAAAACTTTCTCTCAAGGATACATAAATGCACCATTTTTTTATGGGGTTGAAAGTTCAATTGGAGATTTTGATTTAACCTTCCACAGTGATCTCAACACCACAATCAAGGAGTTGTATCACAAACAGGTACGAATTCATTTTGGATGATTGAGTTAAACGTACATTCACACCCTTTGCAACATGTTTCCAAACGTATAGCTATGCATCTTCCTGCTATACTTCAATTTTTATGCTTTCCCTATGGTTGCATTAATATTGTTCGTGTTTGATATTTTTGCTCCCTGCTTTTCCCATTCCCTGTATATGAAACACTGCTTCAAATTGATATTGAAAACACCTTAACTAAATGGAGCAAAATAAAAATGGCAAAAATCACATTTAACCCATTTTGAAAATATGTTGAAAGGATACTTGTACATTTGACATATCAAGTTAGGAATGCAATGCCCCCCAATCGTGAAACTGTTATTTTTCTCTTCTGCTGTCATAAAAAGTTATCTTAAAAAATAAGACATAGTATATATTACTAGAAGAACCATAGTGTGTTTTTTGTATGGATTCCAAGTCTTTGTATTTACCTGTATAACTTACAGAATGGTTGAAATTGCATTAATTATTCTTTTAATTTGGTTTTAGTTTGAGGGGGATCCCACCATGGAATCAACTGATAGAGGAAGCAGTGATGGTGATAATTAAACTTCTGAATAAAGGTTAATGTTAAATCTTATTTTTAAGTGGTTTTGACGAGTAACATTCACCTTATTGTTTGGTTTGATTTTTAGTTAGTTGCATATTCTTCATAAGCCAAATAATTCATTAAAATTATTTAGTTGTGCTTTCTTTCTCATGGTGCAGTGAGAAAAAAAAGAAGTTTCTTTGCATTAAACGTATATGCATTGAAACATATACTATATGTAGCTATAAATTTTCTATGATAAAAAAGAATATATCAATTAATGACATAATAAAAAAGAAATAGTTTATCCGTGTTTGGAACCAAACATACGAAGTCAATTACAAGTGTCATGTGATAGAAGAGGTCAGCTATAATATATACATTGGAAAGAACACTACAGTGGATCAGAACAAAGCGCGTATCTGAATAAAATAAAGGACCAAATGTGGTACTTTTTAAAATAAAGGAACTAAAAAATGGACACACAATTTTTAAGAGAAATTAAAAACATTTTTTTAACATTTTAGTGGGAGCAAAAACATTTTTCATCCCAACATATTTTACCCAAATATATATCGATAATTTACATTACTTCAATCTTCCAAAGAACATTGTATTAGTTTCTATAATAATAATCATGTCCTATAATGAAATTGTTTTATATTCATTTTAGTGTAAACAAGGGTGTGACTATTGCCTCATGCATTGGATGCCAACCATAATCTCTGCAAATATTAGGACACTGGTAATGTAGGTTTTTATTTTATTTTATTTAACAATTTAGATTAATTATAGTTTTTAATGTTTATTGTGGTAATGTTAAATTCTTATGTTTTGCAGTTATTTGAGACTGAAGAACCATTGTCGGAAGACACTATTGAAAAGATGATAATTTTAAGAACAGAGAAAATGTTTACAATTGTTTTGAGATAACTTAGCATAATTGCTTTTCAGTTTTAGTTGTAGATCAAATTTATATTTATTTAGATAATTTACAACTTTGAATTAGTTTAGCATACACTTACACCTTACGCATTCATTATTCAATTATATAGAAAAAGATATGATTGAATAATTTTTCTTGGTTTGTTTTTCTGATTTACAGAATAAGATGTGTATAAAATAGACAGGTTATTAAAAAAACCACATGATTCTACACTGATTATTGCATTAATCAGTATAGAAATTAATTTTCTACATTAGTTATTGTATTAATTAACTGATGAAGAAAGACTTAAACAACTGCAGCAATGCTCATATGCTTGCATTCTAGGAATAAGATCATACAAAAAGTAAACTATTCATATGATACTTTTCCTACTACTTTAATCTATGTCTCTATTGTATGAATTTATATTCCTTGTCATATATCAAGTCACAAAAATTATTTGAAGTAAAATTCTATTTACTTGAAGCAATTCAAGCTCGTTCTTTGCATTAACCACTCAGATCATAATCAGTTATATCAGCTGATGTTGATTTGTGTTAGGTAACACCAATTAGTCTGTTATAGTTCTGGTGTTAGTTATGTGTGTGATGGTTTATGTATGTTGTTGAACTTGAATTAGTCTGTGATGCTATCGATTTAATTCAAGCTCTGTTAGTAATTTATACACAGTATGTATAGAATCGTGATGTGCACATTTGAATAAACAATCACATTGCAATAAATTGATATTTCTTCTCATTCACTATGCATGAATTCAGTATGCATGGCAGGCTTTACAATGATATCTCTTACAATTATTTACTCTAAGGATTTTTTTGTTCGGAAAGACTTGAAAACAAAGTTAATTGTTTTTCTGGTAGATTGTAACTCTGTCAAAACTAGGTTAATAGCATCTCAGTCTAATCATGCATATACGAAAACATTATTTTCAACTTTAAACTCATGATCAACTTATCATCTAGTTACAACTTTATCCTGTGCGAAGGATATATATGCATGAGGAGGAGTAGCTACACTCACACACATATGAGCAATTAGTAAAAGATAGCTTTATACATGCAATGAAATTGATAGATTATTGATAAGTGTGTCATATTAGTAATATTTCATATTAGAAGACTTACCTTATGGATATTTATTGATAAAATAACTATAATTAAATCCGTAATTTATGAATTTAAACATATTTACAAATTTTGTGATTATAAAATGAATAAGAATGATTTATTCCCAAATTTATGTTAATTTTAGGATTCTAGGAGAAAATTGAGATGAAAGGGCTAGAGGAGAAAAGACAAGATGAAAAGGGAAAGCTGAAACGTTTAACACTCGCCCAAACTCGCCTAAGGCAGATCACTCCAGAGGAACTCCCCCAGGCGAGATCACTTCAAAGAAGTTGGGTTTTTTCTCATCCAAGCAACCCCAAACTTGCCTATGTGAGATGTCACTTTGTCCAAGCCCAACTAGATTAAATATGAGGTGTGAGGCACAACCTTAGGCATCATTGGGAGAATAGGAGGAGATAGAAAACCCTAGAGGAGGCAGCAACCGTCAAAGAGAAACATCCTGAATCTTCTTTTCTTGCTTTCCATGCTTGTAATGGGCAACATGAGTGACTAATTCTACCCTTTGAATTGGAAGTAACATGTTCAAACACTTATGTATTGAGGTGTATTTAAACATAGTATTATGTTGTTCATTGATTATTGGCATTGTCATTTTATTCTTAACGCTTATCGTGATTTTGGTCATTAAATTTGACTGAAAAGTACTTCTAAGCATCTGACCTAAATGATAATGCTTAACATATATTTGGATGCTAAGAATACATTTGAAATGTTAATTACTATCAACATCTAACGATGAGAAGTTTTTATAAATATGCAAGGAATCAATATTTAGGAGACTATCTTAATAATTTTATATGCGAGGAATTAATATAAATGAATTTTATATGGACATCAATATTAAAGACAAAATATTATTATGTTTTTTAAAATACAAAAGAGTGAGAAAGATGAATCTCAATTCCAATTGAATCAAATAACTCTTTACTTTGCTTCATTTACATTCTTGCAATCTCATACACAACAAAATTCCAACAAACTTTATTATATTGTTTTCTATTTCGTCAATATTATACTAGAGAATTCAACGGTTCATGTGGGTTCAACATCTATCCTTAGGGGCAAATTTATTACTTCTGACACAATACACATGTCGTAAAAAAGTCTCCTTATTAATATTATTATAATTTTAAATTAATTTATATAAGAATTAGACAATTTTTGGAGGAATTAATATACTTTTTTAAGAAAATGTTTTTTTATAAATAGTTGATTCGTTAACTAGTCTTAAATTACAAATAAACTTAATTTACTTTTTAAACCATTGGCTAGAAATAGCCCCCCTTGACCCTTGTATATCTTCTACAAACCATGATCATGCTTTCCTCTAACCATTCACCAAAACATGTTTATTCTTTTCTTATTAAGAAGCACAATTTCCACAACCAATGTTCTTTTCAGGAAAATATTATTCCTTTCCTTTTTTCATTCACACTCACTTTCGCTTGCCAAGCAAAAGAATAAATACCCTCTTTCTTTCTTCTAATCATCTTTACACAACTTACTGTATAACTCGTAATTTGTTCAATAGTTTTAAATCATTTTTGTATTCCAATGAAATAAAAAACTTTCATTCATCTTCTAAACTACCTATTTTCATTTCTTCAAATGTCATATGAAATGTTTACTTAAAAATTAGGAATATTTCAGTTTATTGGAATGAAATGTTGTAATAAGTTATTCAGCCATGAAAATATAACAAATACTTTTTTTCTGTTAGTATTATGCAATGAATAAAAAAGATTTCGTATGTTTCTTATCTTAATTATCTTTTTTTTTTTCTTTTTCTCTTGCCAAGCAAAGAACTTAGCCTCTCTTTTCCTCCCCCTCTCTATATATGTGGGTTTTGGCTCATTGTTTGCTTATGCAAAGCAACCAAGTAAAAATAAAACAAACAGTTCAACTGAGTTTCAATCTAGTGCTTCTCAATCTGATCAAACTTTTTTTTTTCATTCACAACCTATTTTTATCCTTTATTTACACCTTTGCGTTTCTGAATTGAAAAAAACCAAAAAAAAAACTCCTATATTTTCTGCATATTTTAAGTTTGCTTTTAACTACCCTGCGTTTCTCTTTTGCTATAACGTTTTTAAAAGATTTGTTTTCTTATTCCGTTCAAATTTGTTCTTTATTACATTTCTAAATGTCCTGTTTTCCAAACAACTAAAAAAAATAAAAATAATTTTTTTTTTATTATTTCCTTCCAATTTGTTCTCCTTTGTGTTTTTAAACTTGTTATAAATTTAAAAATTAAATTAAGTAAAAGAAAAGTACCCCACTCTGAGTGCAGGATCCTCACCTTTTGGAATCACCATTATCAAATCAAACTCTGAATAGGTACAAGCTTATAATAAGAAGGAAACAAGACTCAATTACTGGTACGCAATTCAAACAAGCTGTTCTATAATAATATTGTATATTTGTCGTTGTTTCTTTACGTATGCTTTTGTTAATTAAACATTATTGTTACTGTTTATTCTTTATTGCACTTATGTATTTGTTTCAGTATTGAAATATTATGAAACTTCAAATTTCTTTTTCTTTAACAAAATATTCCTTTAGTCTTCTTCTCGAAGGTTGTATTTTTTAGTTGTACCAGGATGATGGTATTCTTCAACATGAAATAATAATATTCCTTATTGAATTCCATTAATCTTTTGCATTGAATTTATGTGTTCATTAAGTAATTAGAGTCTTCACATCTTCAAATCAAACACTACTAATGTCTATCATAAATCATGAGTTAGATATTTGACTTTATAGGTCTCAGTTGTCATGAAGTATAAAACAACATTCTAATTGGGTCACAAACACTAATGTAAACCATCACATACATATTTCTAGAACCAGAGAATGACAACCTCCATCATGTTTGTTCCTCTTAAGACACACGTCAATTTTGTGTTTTCTTTTCTACTTCTTTGTTTCCTCTACTTTTCATGTCAGAAACACCACCTTCAACTGATGAACTCCATTGTTGTATAAAGCTTCCTTTACCAGCAACATTAACACATGTTAAAAAATATATAAAATGGGGGAGAAATTGAAACAGAGAGAGGGAAAATTAATGGGGGTTTTCATAAGGGAATCCACAAGATGAAGAGATTAAGGTTTAAAAAGAGATTTTGAAATTAAAAAGTGAGTAGGAAACTAGCATCTACCTAGTTTTTTTTTCTGCAAAGAATGAATAAATATATTAAGTGCTCTAATCCTTTTACAAAAGATACTCCAATGAGACCGGTTCTCAGTACCAGAGAACATAATTATTTGCCAAAAAACTAGATTTACACATTGCCCAAGTGTTTCAAAATATTGCTACTGACCAAAGTCTTTTGGCTATACAACACACTAATCTTACTTTTTCAGCTCCTTCTAAATGGGTTTGTGTTGCATCAGCTTTGAATATCCTTTGTTGCAGAGTGTGGTTCCATGAGCTGACCCTTAGCTGACATCTGTATTGACATCTGTATTTGAGTGTGGACAATCATTTGCTTTGTTGTTCATTACTTTAGTCCTGTTTCTCTCTCCTGGTGGATGTTATCTCTGGTTTCCTTGGCGAGACTCCTTCTATGCCTTCCACA
>Ga0123341_1001473_pt1 | contig 17775 bp, 17 predicted proteins | sample Turbeapinknodule_FD_89959 | JGI IMG/M metagenome (GOLD analysis project Ga0123341, IMG submission 89959) | Root nodule microbial communities of legume samples collected from Mexico - Turtle bean Mexico pink nodule | ecosystem: Host-associated > Plants > Roots > Nodule | place: Mexico: Nepantla...
GCTGAGAGAGAATTTGTGCACGGTTCCTTAGAGTTCTTGAGTTTTCTCTTAGTATTTGGTGGTTCAGTCGCTGACTTGGGCGTCGGAGCGTGATCGGCCGCAGCGGCGCCGTTCTGTCTTTTGTAGGTTCTTGAGGTGGATCGCGGTGAAAGACGGAGGCTAACACGGCGCTGAAGTCGATCCAGGTTTGACGAGGCAAGGCTCCAACGTTTTGCTCAACAGGTAGGATCATGTGTTCTGGATTTTTTTTTCCGAAACAAAATTTTATATTATGGATATTTTTATCCGGAATGGGTTTTTCATTTTTGTTTCTGGATTTTTATTTCTGAAATACAATAATTTTTTTCTGGATTTTTTTCCGGAATGTACCCTCCTTCTTCATTGTTCAAGGTTTGTGCTTTCTGAACCCCCAATTTTGAACCCCCACCCCCATTTTTGAACCTCCACTCATCACGTAAGAAAATTATAGAAATGCCCTTAAAGATTTATAATTTAAAAGCATTTTTTTCCTCCTTCTCGTATCCTCCTCAGTTGCATTATTCCATTTGCATTGTGGTTGCACTTTTTCTCTCCTTGTGCTTTGGTTACTTGGTTCGTGCTTTCCATTAATCTCCAATGGGATTCTATTGGATTGGCAACATTCTTATACAAAGAACATCGTTAAAGAATTATAGGTGCAATATTTTTGCTTTATGAAAAGGTTGATCCCAGAAAAATATTGAATTTTGAATTCCCGAACAGGGGAGGTGTGTCTTAATGGATGATTTCTCAAATAACTTTTCCGCCACATATTTCTATAATAAGTTTCTTGAAATAACTTTCTCAAATATGTTTTTAGAAAACTTTTTGAAATATTTTTTGAAAAGCTTAGTCTGAAAACATATTCTAGTAAGACGATTCTAGAAAGCTACAATGGGAAGTTTATTTAAAAATATATTTTCTTTTGTACAGTTGTGTTTAACTATTAAATATTAATTTTATTTATGTATATGTAAAAAAACATATAAAATTAGTGAATGATGTTCTTAGAAAGATCATGTACAACCAACTATGTCCATTAGACGAATAAAGTTGAGTGGTGCTACTAACATTGTTGAAGGTGACGAATATGAAGAAAATGTGATAGTTGAGGAGACTCATGTAGTGGAGGATGATGAAGCCTATCTTTGAGGGTCCATGGATAGATTCTTACTTGCTAGTTTTGAGGAGCATGTGAATAGACAATTACGAATTGAAGTGGTAAGTAATAATGTTTATATACATGCATTGAAATTAATGTGTTATTTATTAGACTTCAATTCTCAAATGAAATTCATTGGTTGTTGTACGATCGTGGTGAACTAAAATTTGTGTCTCATTGCTCAAAAATTGAATAAGTTGGGAACGTTACAGGAATGGATAGAAGTTGTGGTTGAGTTGTCGAGTTTAGTCATTTTGGTTCATGCTAGATACAACATTGCAGACAAAAGATTGTTGTTTGCCTTTGTAGTGAGGTGGCATCTAGATACAAATTCTTTTCATCTACCATTTGGGGAATTAAGCATCACATTCGATAATAGGTCAAATTAGTTGCACCTACCCATTACGTGGAATTTCTACACGTACCCTACCTTAGATGCAGTTGGGGCTACGAAGTTGTTGGTAAAGACACATTGTGTTGATCGTGCTACTTAAGGATGGCATTGTGGGACGGGTTGACCTGCGGCTCAATAATAAAAAATGTGGCGCGAGCTACCTATTTTAACTTGGGATTAGGTCTGCCTCACATAACCTGCAACTCGCGTGAGCCAAGTTCGAGACAGGACATCCTCCATAACTCTCACATATTAAAAATATGGAAATTTCTTTTTGTACCCCCCATAATTTCTTCTTGCACCCTCATACTCTCAAAAATTTCAAAATTATTCATCTAATATTATACAATCCAAAATACAAAAAGAAACTTCTCTTAATTCCTAATTCATAACACGTTCACAAAATTCGGTAAGGCTTATTTATATATATATATATATTTATTTATTTATTTAATAGTGTGTTTTTGTCTTTATGAAATGCATAAATTTTTTAGAATTTCAATACTCCTCCAATGTAGTAGTCGGACCTAAGTCATTTTTATAATAAAATTTAAATATAGTGTTATATATATATATATCATATTATTTTATATTATTATTCAATTGAAATAGTAATCATGTATATACATGTATTACCTTAAAAAGGAGTATATATTTTATTAGTCAATTTAATAGTATAACCAAAATTCAAATTTCATTGAAAATCAGAATATCATAATAATTTATTTTACCCATATCTTATTACGCATGTGTCGTCATAATAATATTAATATTGTGAGACCATTTACATAATTCATCTAAATAAGAAAAAAAATTAATAAACAAAAAAAAATATTCAAATTTTATATTTGAAATTTTATTTTTCATTAATATCTAGAAAACAACATTTCTTATGTGGGTTGGCGCACAAGCCCGTGGGCCATCTTATGTGAGATGAACCAATAAAATCAACCCACATTTCCTATGTGGGATAGGAAAATGCGACGAGCTCGCATTGCCATCCTTAGTACTACTACAACTTCAAAGACTAGGCAATTAGTTAGTTGAGAGAGGTATATAAGAAGGCATGCGACAACAAACAATAGACAGTTGTTACTCAAGCTTATTTGTTGCACCTAGTTGGTTGCATGATTTTCACATATAAGAGTGTGATTTTTTTGTAAGTGTTCATAATTGGGGTTATTAGCTAATGGAAGCTTGCACATTTTTTAATTGATATTATGATGTAATAAGTTAGTAACGTGCATAATAGACAAGTGACACAAAAACTAAAAAATTAGTTAAAGTACATTAAAGTAAACAACTTACACAAAAAAAGGCTTGATTTAGAAGTAGATGACGATGAAGATTGTACATGCTTATGCTTTTGAACATTAGATGATCTTGTCAAACCTTTGTTAAAATATTCAGTAAAAAAATTCTATAATTTTTCCTTGATTTTGGTCCAATTTCAGCTCCTAGGTAAGTGAATCAATATTTCCAAAGCAAAAACCTAATATTTTTAACTTCATCATTGGGTCTAAAATTGCACCAAATGCAAGCACCACACTATAGTCATCCAAATATTTCTCAAACTTGATGAATATAGAACTTATTGGAAGTGCTTCCTAATAAAGAATTTTGTTTGTGATGTTAAACTTTAGTAGACATAATTAATACACCTATTCCTTTTGTACATCCACACTTAAATGTTGTAATAGGACTAACCTGCTAACAATTGAAGGTAGATGGGACATTTAGATCCAACTGGAACTAAGTCAAAATACAACAATAACAATTCAAAGACACAAAAACTTTCCCTACAGCATGGACCACTTTATATGACTAACAAAGACAATTTCAATGTCTACAAAACAACCTTACTTTCATGTTGTCGTATGTCAAGGCTGCCAGATATTCCATCCATGGCAGCCGATGCAGATACATTCTAATGCTTCAATCTAAGTATCGCTTATTTGAAATAATTGATGGGACATAAACCTCGCACATAAGCATCTTTTGGAATAGGAAAAGAATTAGGACATATTTGGATAAACTTCTCCATAAACACTTCTAGCTGGACAAAGAAAATAATATTTCATTTTTCCTTCTCATTCTTTTCCTCCTAGAGCTACTTAGAGGAGAAATTTATCCAAACAAATCCTTACATTATATTCAGAAACCATGTAGTCTTCTGTGTCCTTTTTTTGTACATTAGACCTTTGAACAGAACTTCATCTATGAGCAGATGTATGTGGCATGGGGTATGGCACAGGACCCAAGTTCATTGGGGCTCCAGGAACAACTGTCACAGGAACCGGGCCACCAAGACCATATGCCATGTGTGCCGATGTAGGAAGGTTCACTGGGGTGCCAACTGCAGATACAAGGGGTCCTCCTACAGGTTGTCCAATGGTTGGAGCAGCATATATTCCTACACTTGGGGCAGCAGTTGGGGTGGGAGGGGCTGGTTTGGTAGATTTTCCAGAGTTTGCTGCAGAACCATTTGTTTGGCCAGTAATTGGTCCTTGAGGTGCTGAAACTTCCCCGTTGTTGACACTGGTGATATCATGTATGCTGGATCGCCTTCTATCTTTATTCATCGAGTTCAAACGAATGAAGTATTTTTGGGCATGACTTGCAACTTGTGTAGGTGTTCTTGTCACTACAAAGTTCCTTGATATGCTTCGCCAGTCACCTTTTCCATACTTTTCCAAGCCAAGAAGAAATAACCTGTTCAAGCAAAGAAATATGTAATTGTTAAAAACGAAAATTGTAATTGGAAGCATGTCAAGATACCAGAAGAAAAAGTACCAATGAAATGTACATTATTATTCATAAAAATCCACATGCAACCGAGATCCTTAGTTTTTAATTTAACATAAGAAAAAAATCTATAATGATCAAGGATGTTTCTAGTACATGAAAGGTGAAAGTACATTCAATATTGTTGGCCCTATGTATCAAACTAATTAGACTATTGATTCTGATCACATGACTCCATCTCCTATTCTTTTCAATTCGTATGTCAAAATGACTACAGACTAACTCATTGCAGTTGCAAATGGTGATACTGTACCTAAATGCGGATCTAGAAATATAACTTCAGAATAGTCTATTGTATCAAAGAATATTTTATATGTCCATAACAGGTCTAGAGTCTTATCTCTGTACAAAAACTTACAAAAGATTTAACTATTCAATAACTTTTTTTTCTCTTCTTTTTGAGTATTTCATGACCTTGCCACAAGAGAAATTATTTTAATTGCCAAGGACCAGATTGTAGCCACATTACATCTAGCACATAATTGTTCTTCTACCTCTCAATGGAAACTCAGTTTCACTCTTATAGTTTCATTTATCTTCAAAATTTTCTTCTTGAAGATTTTATTCTTCAAGCAATCTTTTACTAGGACCTTTAGCTTGACATTTGTTCTAGTACGATCTTGGTAACTAATCAAATTTCATATCCTTACTTATCAGTACTCTCTTCATCTTCAAGTTATATATTTTGTATCCTTTGGAGTTACTGTAGTACCCCAAGAAAAATTCCAACTACTTACTTATGAGCAAGTTTTTCTCTTATTACTTCAAGAATAAGAGGATAACATATGCTTCCAACAAAAATTAGATGATCCATAGAGGATTTTCTTTCATACCAAACATCAAAAGCTATTTTTTAAAGCTTTGGTGGGCAAAATACTTAGTTGATACATTAAGGTATTAACTTCCTTAAGCCAAAAAAAAATTGAAAGTCCTTTCTCAAACAAAGAACATTTGGCCATCTCCATTACAATTTTATTAAAGAGAATAGTATTGTGGGTCATATGGTTTGTGCATCCACCATCTATTGACCATGCTTCCTTTGCTCTTGTTAGCTAATACAATGTAGCATAAATAGTTGTTCCTCCTTCTGTTGATGACATTCAACAACTTGAGCTAAGTACCCTTATTGGTTTGGTTTATTCTGTAGATATTCTTCAGGTGGCCAAGCTGATTACAAGCCCTACATTTAACACCTGGCTTGGACCAATAGAAGATTTTGTATGGTTGTTCATCTATGTTAGACCAAAGATGGTTACAGACCCTTAATTTTGATGGTAACAAACAATTAAATATGTATAAGACTTTGGAGAAAAGTTTGTCCGATCAAATGAGGCTTTAGTCTACTAGTGCCCAACAATGAAACTTGCACGACTTCTGATGAACCTGTACGAGTAGTTAACACTCTATAATATATTAATAATATCCTTCAAGCATACTATGATGTTTTTCACATGTTTAAAAAGCTTTATGGGATCTGCGCTCAAAAGCAAATACATCCTCTCATATCCAGGTCTTATTGTGTCATGTTCATAAGTTCTATGACTTAGACTAAAAATAAACTGCCATATAGAACACAAGTATGACTAAAGGAGAAAAATTTACAGCACAAGTCCCATTCACTAGCTGTGTCTATGATTTCAAAATGTAAAGGGATAAAAGGGGTTTAAAAGAAGAAAACAAAACAGGGAACCCACAACTTCTATCAGCAAAAGACAAAATTGAAAATGAAATAATTGATTAACTTGTGGGGACCCAAACTCAGAAGTTTAACTATTCCATTACATACTGTATCTTTTGTAAGTCCACAACTTAAGACTAGTGTCACTATGGATGGACTACATTCTAGTTCTACTTTGGAATAAGCAGCAGAAGTGTTTAATAGCTTAACCATCCAACAGCCAAGATGATGATTCTATAGCGTTATTAACTCAGTATGCTTCACACCAGACGGGATTAAACTACATCAGATATAAATTCAAAACAAATGTAAGAGAAATGAATAATTTTTTACTGCAGAATGACCTTCCTAAAGAAGTCACCTTAAGTAATAGAGCATCATTGACTACTGTGACTTGGGGCATGTTTTTTTGGCTCAGGCAAGAGACTGTTTTAGGCTTTTAACAATTCTGCATTATACTTAAATATTTTCAATTCATAAGTCCTTAACTTCACAAAATTGTTTGATGATTAACTGATCATCTAAACATTTCTTCTCAGTTATTCTCTCGCGTACACATCCAGAAACTATCATCAGGCATATCACTTGAAAATTAGATACTATTATTGCTCCAATGAAGCATTAATACAATACAAAATAATTAAAATTTCAACTTCATATTCATTCCAAGCAATAGCAGAACTATGAGTTTGACTTGCTCTTCCTCTAAACAGAAACCTAATCTGAATACCTTTTCACCATCTCCAGACTATAAATACCGTTCAAGTTTGTGGTCAACAAAACAAATAATATGGAGTTAACATACAATTTGGTTCTTGAAAGTAACAGCTTGTAATATTTTATTTATTTATTTTCTGAAAGAGCATGCCTATTGAATTGGTTCTTTAAAAGTTTCAACTTGCTAGCATGTTTATCCAACTAAGTATCAACTTGAAAAGAACTCCATCCATCGAAGGACAAACTTTCAGACACCAATGGAACACAGGTGCCACTCCTAAGGACCATAGTATGTGATAACACAATAATATGTATAAAACCATCTCAGTTTTAATCCCATGCCCCAGATGCTCAATTTAACATAATCATTTGTTGCTAGCTAGCTGCACAGCTTTAATCTAGATTAAAACTACTAGAAGAGCATTTTTTTATGGAAATCATGGAGCATGACAACAAAAGAAGTAACAAGTAGGCTTCCTGTCAGAATAGGGTCTCTTCCACAGTAAGATCAAAACTAATATTTCTGAAAGGATCGAAACTAAAATACTCTTATAAACACAAACCAGTGGCGCAATCCAAACGGATGACTAAAGTCATCGAGGAGCAAGTATGGTTTAGTAAAATATTCTTGTAAAACAATTAAAGTCGTGCATTTGAGACTGAATGAAAAATAAGCTGACAAAGATCAGAAGAAACAATTAGTTAACGCACACAAGGATCAACTATATAATCAGATTCAAGTTCCAACTACCAAAAAACCTTTTGGTTAAAAAAACAAACTTGAGATAACAAATTCAAACAATGTCAAAATTAATAATAAACAACCTGCCTCTGCTTACCATGCCATATACTAGGATATATAGGCTTTCTAAATATTTAAGCAAAGAGAAACTAACTTGTGTTCATCCTCTGTCCATGCAATACCCTTTCGTCGTTCCTGATCTGATCTTGAAGCCTTATTTCCATGATTTGATTCGTTGTTACTATTCCATGAACTGCCTCCCTTCTTGCCGGCTCCTTCATCACTAGCATGGCCTGCTGAGCCCTCTGAAGAATAATTATAAGATGGCAAAGGTACGCAACCAGATTCAATCTGATTAACATCTTCAACCAAGAGCTCGTAGTGGTGCTTAATCTCTTCCAAGGTTTTCCCTGGTACATCTGCCGCAATCTTCTTCCATCTGTCCGAAGCATCTTCAGGATGAATTGCCAAGGCATTTTCAAATGCTTTATCCTGTTCTTTGCTCCACTCGGAGCTACTTCCGACTTCATCCACAGTCATCTAGTCTTGTTTAAATCAACTACTGAGGTTTGTTTCAAAAGGAGAGGAAAGGTTTCTATTTAACAGTTCAACAATCTACGTCAAGCGCACACCTTAAATTTCATAAACACACTGGTTTGTTTCATGGGAATAATGGATCTAGTTTATTTCTTTGAAGAGTACCTTAATATTACTTTGATCTTATGCTAAACTATTGGAGCAGATATGTTGGAATAAGTTCCAGTCCTGGAGTAGAATCAACAGAGACAGAAAATGCCACGAAGCAGAACAGAGTTCAATACCAACTCAATCCCAAACACTGAGGTATGTAAAATTTCAGTGGTGATTTTGCTTCAGAATTGAAAAACTGGACTCTTGTGAATTGTTTACCTATTAATGAATGAAAAGGCAACAAAGTACAGTTAGGGCATGAGAAAAATCTGATAATCATTAATACAAAGATGCAATACTTGGCATTTTAAGGGAAGTGAAAATATGGACATTGATGTGATGTCAGTCAATGAGATGGTAATTAGGGCTCTAGATTTCTAATATACGAAAGAGACAATTCATAAATAAACAAAGTAGAAAAACCGAGAAATCTATAATTGATAATAACAAAAGCATTTAAATTACTATATTTCATATGCAAAAAGGAAAAATAGATTATCCATAGCTCTACTGATAAGAACAGTTTTAACAGCACAGGACCACAGAAATATATCTTTCCACCACCATAACTAAAACCTATAACCGATGTAAATCTCACATTCACTGAACACATTCAATGCCCTCGTATTTTGTTTTTTATTCTTGCTACATCACTCTAAGTTCAAAGCCTACCCTGAAGACCAAATCAAGGTCCAACCTGCATCATTAAGTGCTTGTCTGAATTACCGTTTCAGAGTCTTCAAACAAAGCTTCTCACTTTCCTATGCACTAAACGTACAAGTCTTTTGTTTCATTGAGATGGAAATGAGTTTCTTTTAATGTAACGGTTGCACAAACACTCTAAGCATTCTAAAGTTGAAGTTTCAGAAAGACCAAAGGGTTATTTATAAGAACATTATAGTGATTATCAAATGAGTTTAGGTCTTTATTTCCATCTTGGCTATCAATAAAAAACCTTGCAAGAGTAAGCAAAACAACTTCAATCTCAACATTTTGATAAAAAACCTAGTAACCCAATTCAACTTACCTTGGAACAGTAACATAAACGGTTGATTCCCTTCAGTTGAGGTATTGCTATGCTTTTTTTTATGAGCTAAAAGTGATTAGTAGTAACTAATCCCTCAACAGCATAGTTGGCCAAAGGTACAGCGAGCATTCTCAGGCTTCTGACTCTCTAACTAACCAACCTAAGTCTGTCTTTCACACCATTTAACTGATATAATTGACAGTCAAGTAAAAAGTTAAAAACCTATTTCTGATTGTGAAAGACTCTGTCCCTTGTTTCTTCAAATTTTTTGGTGGAAAAGAAAATTCATATAATTTTCAAAAATATTTCATTTTGATTTTAGAATTAACTTTAGCCTATTTAAAAAATAAAATGAAATTGACAATTATCCCAACAAAGGAAGATAAAGATAATATAGATATTAAGAAGAAAAAAAAAGGAAAAGCAGAAGAGAACCAGATTTAAGATAAAAAGCCTTAACTGGGTAAGAATCTGTTAAGGGCAGAACTAGGAAATCATTAATGACATTGAGGGTTATCCTTAGATACCAGAAAGAGATGGAAGATGGGTCACAATTGGTCCCATCTCAACAACAGCTTTGCCACAAATAGGACAGCGGGGATTGAAAAAGCCAGAACCCAAGTTGCAACCCACAGGAATCTGCAGGGCGCATTAATATCTGACAGATGATGATACAAGATGAAGAGAGAGAAAGAAAAGATTGAGGAATAAACCAAAAGGAAAGTTAGAGAGAGAGAAAGAATGAATCTTTTTTAACCCCTTTTGCTTTATTTTTCACATTCCAACAAGAATAAAAAATTGGAAATGATGAGGCAAAGTAACAATCATAGCATAACATAGGATACGAGAGCATAATAAGCAGCAGAAAAAGATTTAAATTGATTGCAATGAATTAGGAGAGTTTGTGAAAAATAATGAAGCCAAGGTATTACCTTTATCTTCCTTCTTGGAGTGCTTGCTTGCTTCAATCCTTTTTATGCTAACTACCTTCAGCTCAGAAAGACTGTTACACACAGAAAAGAGTCAAATAAAGCTGTATGGGTCTATATATAGGTACTGAACTGGATCAGTGAAATGCTTCTCTCTCATGAACCCTTTTTTTGGAGCTATGCAAATTCTTTCTTTCTGTTTATCTTATCAGAACAGTAAGTGCATACATTCCAGATAAACTAACAATAAAAGTGTGATGGTTTAAGAGAAGTAATCATGAAGGATTGAATGTAATTTTTTTAGCATATTATATTATTATACAAATTGAATAATAAATAATTAATTAAAGGATGTTCCTTTTTTTGGGTGTTTTGGATAAAGACCTAGTTATGCACCCAAGTTGCAACAACACCTTGTGGTGAATCAATCATTGCAAACCACATCAGATGAAAGTCAAATTTTGCCGGCTAAAACGAAAGCCACCCGAGTCTGCACATGGTATGGGACATTCAATAATTATGTCTCTTTACGTTTCACAAGGTTGTAATATTTTTTCCATTCCAAAAAACATGCTTGTATAAAACGTGTCATCTTGTTATTTGAATGTGCATATGAGATTATAAATTTTAATATTAAAATGAAATAATTTTAAAATTAGATTTTATCCTATCAAAATTATTAATTGATAATTTTGTTCACTATCTAATTGTTAAATTAATATTTTTTAAATGTTTAATTATAGGCTAAAAATATTAATACCTTTAAATAATACTATATGAATAATTTACACGAACAAGTTAACTTCTTTTCTTTTGATACTTGAAGCTAATTTTGAGTTAATTCTTAGATTGGGAATGTTGTGTAATACTGGGTTTTGTTGAATCTTTTGTAATTATTATTATGTTTGTACAAATAGATCCTATTATGTGGATTATATGCTGCTTGCTTAATAGATAGTTTGTTGGATTATGTAACTTTGTTCAATAATTCAAATTATTTTTAATTTTATGATATAAATGATGGAAAAAAACTCACGCGGAAGCAACATACAATCACGAATCAACTGTAGAAAATAAACAACACAACATTTAAAGTGGTTCAGTTCCCAACTGCAATAGATAACTATTAGGTTTTCATTTTTGTCCTGTTGCACACCAATTACAAGTACAATGATATCTTTAAATAGAGATTATAAAAGAGACACAATGATTAAACCCGCTCACTAAACATGGTGTATAGTCAGTTCAACTGGTCCGGGTTTCGTAGCCAACCATAAATAGCTATTTTTTGACTTACATAAAAAAAATTTGGTTCGTTTGGATCTCTTTAATGACTTCACTTGGTTTCTATATTTGATTTTTTTTTTAATTTGAACTTTATCAATTTTCAACGGTTATGACTAATTTTTCAAAGTACTAAAATATATATGAAAAAATTGAATACGACACAATACGTATGTATGTTTTTTTTTCCTGATAAAAAAAAATATAAATTAATATGAGATCATATAAAAGAGTTTTCATCCTTTGGGATTTGATCTATGAGATTAATATTGAGGGTTTTGTGTGCTTTTTCTTACATGTGTCTAGATTTTATCCATTTCGAATTATTTTTTTCTGTTTATTGTTGAATTGAGTCCTTCTATTTATGCTTTAATTTTGGTTTCTCCTCTCTAAATTGAATTGTTCTAGTAATTGTTAATCCTCCAAATTGAGTCATGTTGTAGATGTCTATTTTTTTTAATACGTGTTTGATCCTTATAAAATTACTTGAAAGAGGTTCAGTGTTTTTGTGAATATTAAAAGGTTCAAGGACTTATTAGCAATATAAAAGATTAAAAGGCAAAAAATACTGGGCAAAAGTTGAAAAAAAATAGTATAAAGGTTACAGTACATATATGAAAAGTTTAGAGGTCAAAGTGTAAAATGGTTAAAAAATAATAAAAAGTTATGGCTTAGATATGTTTTTTCTTCCGAATAAATTATTAGATTTTATTTTTTTAAATATTTTCTCTTCTTAATAAATTTTGTATTTTGTTTTTTGTCTAAAAAAGGGTATAGATGGTATTTTGAACAATAAAAAAAATTATATAGCTTTAGAAACTAAAACTAAAATAAAATCATTATTAAGGATGAAAACGTTCACAGAATTTATTAGGGACAAAATGTAAAATAATCATTTATCAAACATAAACACATATTTAATTTAACTCGAAAAGTAAATTTGATATTAAAAAAAAGGAAATCACGCGCTTTTTGATTTTGTCATTCTTCTCTCTCTTCAGTCTTGTTTTTCCGTGACACTCTTCTAATTCAATAATTTTTTTCATTTATTTTACCTTTTATTATTTATCTTTTAAAAGAGTTATTTTTAAAAAACAATTGCTTATTGAACTCTTGAGTTAAGATTTATTACATATTTCACTTTAAATACAAATTATTGATAATTTGATTAATATGTTTTCTAATATCTAAATAAAAATATGAAAAAAAGTGATATTCAATTATAGTTGAGAAAATTCTTAATTATACCAACTCAAATTCCATCAATTAACATTACTGTTGGTAATTATAACATTTCGAAGCTAATTTTTTTGTTGTTGTGTAATTTGGTTGTTGGTAACATTACTTGGATATCTGCCTATGAAATTCAGAAATTTCTCTTAAATGACATGTCGGTGTCGGATACACGTATTGAATATCGACACTCGTAGGATACGTATTCGTAAAGTGTTCAATTTAAAAAAATATAAACCAGCAATTCTCTCTATTGAAAAGAAGAAGGAACATGACAGAATTGAACAACAACAAATGTGCAACCTGCAACCCTATATTTGATGGGCATTATGATCATTGGGAAAAACTCATGGAGAACTTTCTTCGCTCTAAGGAGTATTGACATTTGGTAGAGAATGGGATCTCGGTTGTTACAAATAAAACAACTACGTCAGAAGCTAGAAGCTGAACTCAAGGCCATGGAAGAACAAAAGCCGAAAGACTTGAAGATAAAGAACTATCTGTATCAAGCCATCGATCGTGAAATTTTAGATACTATCCTCAATGATGATACATCCAAAGACATTTGGGACTCTGAGAAAAAAATTTCAAGGGTCCACAAGGGTGAAAAGAGCACAATTGCAAGCTTTGCTTCGAGAATTTGAACAAATGAAGGAAGATGAAACGGTGAATGAATACTTTGCCCGCACCTTGAAATTTCTAAAAGTATGAAGGCGTGTGGAGAATGCATGCCAGAGGACATTATTGGTGCAAAAATATTACAGTCCATGACCCTGAAATTTAATTATGTTGGGTGCTCAATTGAAGAATCCAACAATTTGGACACTATGACAATCGATGAACTGTAGAGTAGTCTTTTAGTTAATGAGCAAAGGATGGTTTTTCATGTAGAGGAGGAACTAGCACTACAGATTACATATGAAGATAGGGGAGGAAGAGGAAGAGGTTCTTTTCGTGGCAGAGGAAGAGGGAGACAATCAACAAAGCTGAAATTGAATGTTTCAAGTGTCACAAACATGGACATTTCCAATATGAATGTCCTACCTGGGAGAAAAAATAAATTATGTTGAGGTGGAAGATAAGATAGATCAAGAGTATGAACTCTTGCTAATGACTTCTCTTGATTTTAAGCAAGGGAAAACAAAGGAATGGTTTCTTGACTCTAGGTGCAGTAACCACATGAGTGGTAACAAAAATTGGTTCTCAGAAATAGATGAGAACTTTAGACATGCAGTAAAACTTGGCAATGACACTCAAATATTTGTAATGGGGAAAGGAAGTGTTCGGTTGAATGTTGATGGAGTCACACATGTAATCTCACATGTATACTACGTTCCAGAACTGACGAAGCATTTGCTAAGCATATGACAACTCCAAGAGAAATGCTTGTTTATACTAATTCAGAACGGGAAGTGTAAAGTCTCTCACTCGGAAAGAGGACAAATTTTGAAAATAGATATGAAAGGAAATAGGATGTTTGCACTAACAGCTACCCAGGCACCTTTGAATTCAAAATGTTTTCAAATGGAACTAGAGGAAGGATCACAGCTTTGGCACAACCAATTTGGTCATTTAAGCTACAGTGGTTTGAAGACACTTTCCTCCAAACAAATGGTGAATGGACTGCCTACTATCACCATTTCAAGAGAGATCTGTACGCATTGTTTGGCTGGGAAACAACACCAAAAGTCTATGCCTAAGAAAAGTATATGGAGAGCATCAAACAAACTTCAACTTGTGCATGCAAACATATGTGGACCTATCAACCCAATGTCAAGCAGCAACAAGAGGTAAATTCTGAGTTTCATAGATGATTACTCTTCGAAAATTTGGCTTTATTTCTTGAATAAAAAATCAGAAACTTTTTCATTCTTTAAAAGGTTCAAGGTGCTGGCTGAAAAGGAAGCAGGTGTCAGCATTGGAAGTTTGAGGACAAATAAAGGAGGTGAATTCACTTCAAATGAATTTGGTGAATTTTGTAAAATTCATGGCATACATAGGCAGTTGATTGTACCCTACACATCTCAGAAAAATGGAGTTGTTGAGAGGAAGAACATAACGATTATGAACATGGTGCGCTCTATGCTGATTGAAAAACAAGTGCCTAAAATATTTTGGGCTGAAGCTACAAGGTGGTGTGTTCATATTCTCAATAGAAGTCCTACAGTAGCTGTACAAAACAAAACTCCTGAAGAAGTATGGAGTGGAGTGAAGCCTAATGTTGATTACTTTCGAGTATTTAGATGTTTGGCTCATGTTCATGTATCATATCAACATAAAGTAAAACTGGATGATAAAAGCAAGAAATGTGTTCTCCTAGGAGTAAGTGATGAATCAAAGGCATATTGATTGTTTGATCCCATCAATAACAAGGTTTTAATCAGCAAAGATGTGATCTTTTAGGAATAAAAGGGTTGGAATTGGAAACAGAATACAAAAGAACATCAATAAGATATTCTAAAGTTGGAAGATAATGAAGAGTATGTGAGTGATTCTGAAGAGCAGTCTGAAGAAAACGTTGTGGAAAGTATTGATGCTCAAGAAATCGAGGATAGAAATGAAGATGCTGAGAATAGTTCTGCAAGTACTGATACTTATTCTAATGACTCTCATATTATTAATTATGAGACTCTAGTTGAAGTAGGGCAGAACCAGTTTGGATGAAAGATTACGAAAGAGGAAAAGGTTTATCAGATGATAATGGCCTAAATGTAATGATGGTAATGGAGAATGATCCAATCTCATTTGAGGAAGCTGTTAAGAGTGAGAAGTGGAGAAATGCAATGATGAAAGGGATGGAATCAATAGAGAAAAACATGACTTGGGAGCTAACTGATCTGTCAAAAGGAGTAAATCCAATTGGAGTCAAATGGATCTTCAAAACTAATTTTAAAGAGACTGGAGCAATTGACAAGTTCAAAGCCAGGTTAGTAGCTAAAGGGTATGTGCAACAATATGGAGTGGATTACACATAGTTATTTGCCCTGGTGGCTAGACTTGACACAATTCACTTAATACTTGCTATAGCAGCACAATATAGCTGGAATGTGTTTCAGCTAGATGTGAAGAGTGCCTTTCTTCATGGTAACCTTAAAGAGGATATCTATGTGCAACAACCAAATGGTTTTGTGAGAAAGGGTGAAGAAGAGAAAGTGTACAAATTAAAAAAGGCACTTTATGGCCTTAAACAAGCACCGAGAGCTTAGTACAACAAAATAGAAGCTTATTTTGTTCAAAATGGATTTGATAGATGCCTTTGTGAACATACACTGTTCACAAAATCAAAGGAGGGAGGTAAAATTCTAATTGTAAGTCTTTATGTTGATGACTTAATATACATTGGAAATGATGGAAGTATGTGAGATGAGTTTAGAAGATCCATGATGACAAATTTTGATATGTCAGATTTAGGCAAAATGAGGTACTTTCTTGGTATTGAAGTTATGTAGAATTCAAATGGAATCTTCATATGTCAGAAGAAATATGCTCACGAAGTATTGACACGATTTGACATGGAAAATTGTAATGCAGTCAAGAATCCAATTGTTCCTGGCACAAGATTGTCAAAAAATGATGCAGGAACCAAGGTTGATGCAACTTTGTTCAAATAAGTAGTATTGACACGGTTTGACATGGAAAACTGTAATGCAGTCAAGAATCCAATTGTTCCTGGCACAAGATTGTCAAAAAATGATGCAGGAACCAAGGTTGATGCAACTTTGTTCAAACAAGTAGTTGGTAGTCTTATGTATTTGAATGCAACTCGGCCTGATTTAATGTATGGAGTAAGTTTGATTAGCAGGTTTATGTCTAGTCCCACTGAATCTCACTGGTTTGCAGCCAAAACAATATTAAGGTACTTGAAAGGAACAACTGAACTAGGTATTTACTACAAGAAAGGGGAAAACGCAAAGATTGTAGCATATTCTGACAGTGAATTTTGCTGGAGATATAGATGATAGAAGAAACACCTCTAGATTTGTATTTTGATTTGGCTCTAGAGCAGTCTCGTGGTCCTCAAAGAAACAACCAGTGGTCACATTATCCACCACAGAAGCAGAGTATATAACTGCTGCATCTTGTACGTGTTAATGTATTTGGATTAAAAGGGTGTTGGAGAAGTTGGGCCTTGAAGAACAGAAAAACATATTGATTTTCTATGACAACAATTCCACGATACAATTATCAAAGAATCCAATGTTTCATGGGAGGAGCAAACATATAGATATTAAATTCCATTTTATAAGAGACTTAGTGAAAGATGGAACTATCAAATTAAATTACTGCAGTTCACAGACTCAGGTTGCTGATATAATGACCAAGCCACTCAAGTTAGAACAATTCTCAAAGCTGCGTAGGATGTTGGGTATGTTGGAAGCTTCAGACATAAACTAAATGTCACTGCATCTAGTTTAAGGGAGGGAATTGTTAGCAAATAAATGTATTTTTCTGTTTTGTTTAGCGGTTACCTATTATTTAGGGATCATGTGTCATGCATTTAGGAAACCACCTATTATTTGGGAATTAGGTGTCATGCATTTAAGAAACCACCCACAAATTCATATGTGGAGTTAGTGGGTGTAGAATCAATTTTTCCCATCTTTAATTGTATGGCTATAAAGCTTAGATTTTGCACTTTGAATTAAATAACACGAGATTTCACAAAAATAGAGAAAATCTTACCTTTGTGTTCACACTTTCAGAACATAAATTTTGATTTTTAGATAGAACATTATGGAACAATGAAATGTTTCAAAAGACCATTTTGGAAACCTTCTAGAACAGTATTTTAAGAGCAAGAACATCGTACGCCATTATGAAGCAAGTAGTATTCTGGATTACATGTTTTGTAACATATTTCTGAATTAGTCATTTCAAAACATTTTTCCTAAATGTCCAATCTAAAATGCTACAACTCACCACACCTCCTCTTTTCATAATGACTAATATGGGAAATTTCTAGAATAATGAATCTGAAAAGTAAAAAAAAAATCAACAGTAGCATTATTAAAAAATCATTAAATAACAATTAAATTTAAAAATAAAAAATAATTAATCATTATATTAACTAAATTAGATAATATTTTAGAGATTAA
>Ga0123341_1001474_pt1 | contig 17770 bp, 14 predicted proteins | sample Turbeapinknodule_FD_89959 | JGI IMG/M metagenome (GOLD analysis project Ga0123341, IMG submission 89959) | Root nodule microbial communities of legume samples collected from Mexico - Turtle bean Mexico pink nodule | ecosystem: Host-associated > Plants > Roots > Nodule | place: Mexico: Nepantla...
CAGTAACGCCATGTCGATCACTCCAGAGCCCCCGCTGAAACATGCGAGGGACGGTTGAAACATGGGTCAATTCTCAATGGAAATATCTGGCTGCGCCGGGTCAGCTCTCAGTGGAAATCAACAGTCACGGCCTTTCCGCTGCTTGCCGGGCATGCGATCCTCCTCAGCCTCGATGCGTCCCGGGTCTAAAACGCCATGCGGCGCAGGACGTTCCGTCGCCGCCGCCGGGCCGATATTGGCGGTTCGGCCGCAGCCGGTGTATGGTTACTTCCCACTATGGGCAGCTTGCCCGCCAGCTATGGGCGCATTGCGCTTCAAATGGAGTATTGAATTGGCCGTCGCCTTCACCAAGGAAGAGAGTTTCGAAACCGCTTCGGAAACCCTGCTGCCCGACCGTCCGATTTCGCCGTATCTGAACCTTGTCACGGAGGCCGGGTTGAAGGCTCTGGAATTGCAGTTCCAGCAAGCGCGCGAGGCTTATGATGCGGCGAGTACCATCGATGACGTGAATGAACGGCGGCGGCAGGCGTCAGGTCCCTTGCGCGACCTGCGCTACTTCAAAGCAAGGCTGCGCACTGCCCAGCTCATGGCGGACTCACCGTCAACCGACGCTGTCGCCTTCGGCAATACGGTGACCTTCCGCCGCGACGACGGGCGTGTGCAGACCTATCGTATTGTCGGCGAGGACGAAGCCGATCCCAAGGCCGGATCGATTTCCTATGTCTCCCCGGTGGCGCGGTTGCTGATGGGCAAGGCGGTCGGCGACGTGGCGGAAACAGGTGGCCAGGAGTTGGAGATCGTCGCCATCGCGTAGGACGCGATACTCTGGGCGGTGCCGGGTTCGGCCAGTTTGCCGAAAAGCAGGCATCCCTGTCGCGCAAAGGACGATAAAGTGAAGCCCACGATCGAAATCGATCGAGGCGCTGGTGGCCAAGTTTGACAGGCTCGATGCGTCCGAGAGCAGCAAGACCGAGGCATCCGCCGGATCGAAGCCAGCCGCCGAGGCTCCGAAGGAGCGCTCCGGCGAGACAAGCGAGTTCGGCAGCCGCACGGCTTACGCTTGATCGCGCCGCGTCGGTAATCGCGATCAAAGACGTCGCTTCGCTACCGTGACGATTTCGCGCGTCAGATCCGCCAGGCGATCCGCGGCGAGGCGGTTTATCTGCCAGTATAGTGGGACGTCCAACGGCGTGTCAGGAACCAGTTCTACCAACCGTCCCGATGCGAGATGCTCGCCGGTCAGCTGGGTCGGGTTCATTCCCCATCCCATGCCCGAGACGCTCGCCTCGACGAAACTTTGCGGCGAGGGCAGCCAGTGGGTGGGATAGTCGAGATCGCGTCCGAACACGCTGCGTACCCAGCTGCTCTGCAGTCTATCTTTCTGATTGAAGGTCAGGGCTGGAGCGTTGCGGATGGCCTCGGCGGTCACGCCGTCGGGAAAGTGACAGGCGACGAAGCCGGGCGTGGCCGTGGCGTGATAGCGCAGGACGCCGAGGGCAAAACGCCGGCATCCGCGGACCGGTTTATCCAGGCTGGTGACGGCGGCGATCACCCGCCCGCGCTGCAGCCATTCGGCGGTGTGGTCCTGGTCGTCGACGGCGATGTTCAGCAGATAGGAAGAGCCCTTGGCGAAATTCGACATCGCCTCGACGAACCACGTCCCGAGGCTGTCGGCGTTTGTCGCGATCTGAAGCGTCACCCTCTGGCGCGGCTCGTCGGGATCGACCAGAGCCGGCAGTTGCCCGAAGAGTTCGGCTTCGAGCATGCCGACATTCTCCATATGGCGGCAGAGCCATTCCCCCTTTTCGGTCGCCGTGCAGGGAGAACCTCTCACGATGAGGACGGTGCCGAGCCGCTCTTCGAGCTGCTTCACGCGCTGCGAGATGGCCGATGGCGTTACGTTCAGCACCGTCGCAGCCCTTTCGAAGCTGCCCGTCTGGACGATGGTTGCGACAGCGCGGAGAGCGGGGTAGTCGAGCACGGATTAGTTTCGCTTAATCGGAATAAGTCAGATTAACTAGCCTAATTCTAGGAATGGCAATACCCAATCATCACCGAGTTGAGGGGTGTTTGCCAAAGCGATGAATTTTTCGATCTATGTCACGGGCCTGATGATGGGGCTTAGTCTGATTGTCGCGATCGGCGCCCAGAATGCCTTCATTCTTCGCCAGGGCCTGCGCAACGAACACGTCTTCGCCGTCTGCCTCGCCTGCGCTCTGTCGGATGCCGCGCTGATCGTGCTCGGCGTGACCAGCCTGCAGCAGATTGCCAGGCTGCTGCCCTGGCTCGATCCGCTCATGCGGTATGGCGGAGCGGCGTTTCTCGCCTGGTATGGCGCTAAAAGCCTCTATTCCGCTTTTCGGTCATCCGCCACCCTGACGGAGGCGGAGGCCAAGACAGCGAGCTTTCGGCAGACGCTCGCGACCTGTCTTGCGCTCACCTGGCTCAATCCGCATGTCTATCTCGATACGGTCGTGCTGCTCGGCACGATCTCGACGCGCTATCCGGGACAGCAGGCATCGTTTGCCGCTGGCGCGGTGACGGGCTCTTTCCTGTTTTTCTTTGCCCTCGGATATGGCGCGGCATGGCTGCGGCCGATCTTTTCGAAGCCGTCGTCCTGGCGGATGCTGGAAACGCTCGTTGCCGTCACCATGTGGATCATCGCCTTCAAGCTGCTGGGTTCGACGTAGGCAGGCCGGGAACCGAACCCGCCGTGACTAGAGGCTATCCCTTCTGCCGCGCCCGATGGCGCGGCTTCGGCGGGTCGGCTGACATCGGCCAGCAGATGCGGCGGAAAACATTTTATTTGCCGCATCGCCTCTTCGTAATTGGCGTGCCTGCGGCGCTGCGACTTGAATGCGGAAAGGGCTTGTACGATATTCCAGATGCTTGTTTGAGACATGTCGGTCCTCCTTTGCTGCATCCGTTCCGACGGTCCAGATATGCGGCTCGATTGACATTCAATCAAACAAAATGATATGCGGTTATAAATCAGAAAAATTGAAAGATGCGACGATGAGCCTTCCCTTTCGCCGTCCCATTCCTTTGCTTGACAACGATGTGCTGCGCACCTTCGTCGCCATCGCCGAGACAGGCAATTTTTCAACCGCCGCGGAGGCGGTCTTCCGCACGCCCTCGGCGGTGTCGATGCAGATCAAGAAGCTCGAGGAGCAACTGGGCGCGACGCTTTTTCTGCGCGACGCCCGCTCGGTATCGCTGACGCGCCACGGCGAGATGCTGCTGTCTTACGCCCGCAATATCCTGGCCCTGTCGAACGAGGCGGTGTCGCGCTTCATCATGCCGGAGCTCAGCGGCGTTGTCAGGCTCGGCGCGCCGGAGGACATCGGCGAGCGGCTGCTGCCGAGCATCCTGAAGAGTTTCGCAGAGAGCTATCCCGGCATCATGGTCGACGTGACGATCGACATGAGCATCGGGCTGAAAAAGCGCATGGAGGAACAGCGGCTCGACCTGGCCTTGATCAACTGTGCGACGCGGCCTTTCCCGACGGGCGGCGAGGTGGTGTTCCGCGAGCGGCTGGTCTGGGCCGGCGCAAGGTGCGGTTCGGCGCATCGCCGCGATCCGCTGCCAATCTCGATCTGGGAGGACGGCTGCATCTGGCGCCAAGAGGCGCTCTCCCAGCTCGAACGCAACAAGCGACCCTATCGCGTCGCCTATCTCAGCGGCCACACCATGGCGCAACGCGCCGCCGTACTGTCAGATCTCGCCATTGCGCCACTGCCGCTATCCTATATCAACGAGGACATGGCGATCCTCGGACCTCAGGAAGGACTGCCGGAGCTCGGCGCTTTCGATATTCGCCTGTTGACCGCCTCGCAGGTGTCGGGGCCGATCGAGACGGTGGCCGACAGCATTCGCGGCGCCTTTGCCGAGAGAGCGAAGGCGGTCGCTGCCTGAGGTTGCCGTTCGGCCGTTGAACCTTTTGCTCCCTTGTGCGTTATCGGCGCGGATGGCATGAGTGCCGTTCGGGGTTGATTTCAAACAAGGATATTCGAGATGACGACAACGGCCAAAATCGCCGCAGCCTTTATGGTTCTTCTTGCCCTCTCCTCGTGCGGCAACACGATCCGCGGCATAGGAAAAGATACCGCAAACACTGTGAACGCCACGCAGGACGCCGGCCGCTCGGTTGACCGCGCAGCGAAGAAGTAATCGGCTGAGAAGTTTGCCGGCCGGGGCCGGACCATCCAATCAGGCGGCCGGCCCATCATTAGATGGTCGGGGGATAAGCCTTTTCCAGGCCACCGGATCGGTCAAGACCGGTCCGGAAGGCCTGGTAAGCCGGATGCTGGCTGGAGCGGGCGGCTTCCATCAGCCGGATCTGCAGCCGATCCGGCGCTTGGGCTCCGAGCCATAGGCCGAGATTTTCGAGCTTCAGCGAGTTGAGGAACCGCGAACCAGCGGCAAGATCGAGATGGCGGCGCAGGCCGTCAAGCAGGTTATCGTCCTGGGCGACATTCTCCATGAGCAGCGTCAGATATGATTTGTCCGTCTCTGACAGCGCGGCGAGCTTTTCCGCGACGGTATCGCGGTCGGGAAAGGGAACATTGCCGGTCATCGAATCGTCCATGCTTGATCTTGCTTGTCGTTATAAGCTCGCCTTGACCTTTTCGGCTACATCGGCTGGAACCCATTTCATCCACAGGCCCTCGTAATTGCGAAGGAAATGGATCGCGGCATCCTCGTTGCTTTCGCGGTTTTCGTCCTGCCAGGCAAGCACCTGGTTGATTGTCGCATTGTCCCATTTGCGGGTTTTGAGATAGGCGGTGACAGGTCCGGCACGGCTGGCAAAAGACCGGGTCATCAAGGTGAAGGCGCGAGAGACCGGGTAGGAATTAAGTTCCGGCCTGGTGCAGCCGGCAACCGCTGTGCAGCGGTCCCACTCGCTCTTGTTGTGGCCGACGCCGAAGCTCAGCCGCGTCATATCGTATTTACCGAGGACGGCCGTCGGCGCCCAATAATAACCGAGCCAGCCGACCTTGTTTTCGAAGGCGCGGGCAATCGAGGCATCGAGCCGTTCGGGGCTGCCGGTTTCGACGAGTTCGAAGTCCTTCTTGTCCGCGGCAAGTGCCTTGAACAAGTTGGTGGTCGATATCTGGCAGCTCCAGTCGGCGGGGCAATTGTAGACTGCGCCCTTCGCCGCATCGTCCTCGGCGGGGAAGAGTTCGGGATGTTTCAACGCATCTTCGACCGACCGGATGTCAGGGTGGGCGTCGGCAATGAATTTCGGGATCCACCAGCCCTCGACCGCACCATCGGCCAGGATCTCGGCTCCCTGCACCAGCCGGCCGGTGCTGACGGCCTGATCGAGCAAGGCTCTGACGGAATTGATCCAGTATTCGGAGGCGATGTCTGGCGTGCCTTTCTCGTTCATCGAGGCGAAGGTCGGCAGGGTGTCGCCGTCGACGATGGTGACGGAGCAGCCGTAGCCCTTTTCCAGGATGATCTTGTCGAAATTCGCCGCAATACCGGCCGAGGCCCATTTCATCTCGGCGATCGAAACCTTGCCGCACTCTGCGGCTTCGACCGGCGCAACCATAGAAAGAGCCGCGGCAAAGACGGCCGGAATCAGAAACGTCTTCATCGTCATTCCCCGAATTCTTCTTTACAGCGCCGCGTCTTTTCATGCGCGCTAAGAATGCTGTGATACGTTGAATCTACGGACGCGCAGCCGGAGATCGGATATCAGCGGCAAGCTTCTCTGGCGCCCGAAAGGAAATGCCTCGCGGGCGATACCGCGATAGACAGACGTTTCCGGTTCATCGGCGCCTTCGCCTTGCTCTCCGGCAGCTTGTCGCAGGTCATGGCTCGAAAATGGCGTTTTTTTGAAAGCCTACGCGTTCGCTCGCAGAAATCAACCGTCTTCTGCTGATGGTTGCTGAACTAAATGATTGAATTCGAAGAATTTATCTCAATATCCCGAAAATGGCGCCTTCAAGCGAACTCCACGCTCTTGGCGATCGCCGGCGGATCTTCGGCAGAAATTTCGGCGCGAAAGTCAAAAAAGATCGAAATTAACTTTTGCGTAAGCCTTCAATAACTCTCCGGTAAGAATGTGCCGTTATCAGTTGGGTCGTGGCGGGAATGACCGCCGCTTCTCCGGTTCAGGTAGTGCGTACCGGAGAAAGCGAGCTTCGCCGTGTAGGGGCGAAGACGCCTGAGTTTTCGGCAAACCGCGCAGAGCCAAGGCCATGCGCGGTTTTCGCGTTTTTGCGAGAAGCTTGACCCGGTATAACAGGCCATTGTAGGCCTCGCCCCAGCGAAAGGCGGCCACCATGGCAAGAGCGATCATGCTGCAGGGCACCGGTTCGGATGTCGGCAAGACGGTGCTGGTCGCCGGCCTTTGCCGGCTGGCGGCCAATCGCGGGCTCGCCGTCCGGCCGTTCAAGCCGCAGAACATGTCGAACAATGCGGCGGTTGCCGATGACGGCGGCGAAATCGGCCGGGCGCAGTGGCTGCAGTCGCTGGCTGCACGCACGCCGTCCTCGGTGCACATGAACCCTGTACTGCTTAAGCCGCATTCGGATAACGGCAGCCAGATCATCGTGCAAGGGAGGGTGTTCGGCCAGGCGAAGGGGCGCGACTACCAGCGGCTGAAGCCGCAGCTGCTCGGCGCCGTGCTCGAAAGCTTCGAAAAAGTCGCTGCGGGTGCCGATCTCGTCATCGTCGAGGGTGCCGGATCGCCGGCCGAGATCAATCTCAGGCCCGGCGATATTGCCAATATGGGTTTTGCGACGCGGGCCGGCGTGCCTGTCGTACTCGTCGGCGATATCGACCGCGGCGGCGTCATCGCCTCGCTGGTGGGCACGCATGCGATCCTGCCGGACGAGGACCGGGCGATGATTGCGGGCTATATCATCAACAAGTTTCGCGGCGACGTCTCGCTGTTTGACGATGGCATCCGCGCCATCGAAGGCTTTACCGGCTGGCCGTGTTTCGGCGTCGTGCCATGGCTGCAGGCCGCGGCGCGCCTGCCGGCCGAAGATTCGGTCGTGCTTGAACGTCTGGCGAGGGGCGGAGCGGGGGCGCTGAAGATTGCCGTGCCGGTGCTGCCGCGAATCGCCAATTTCGACGATCTCGACCCGTTGAGGACCGAGCCGGATGTCGAGCTGGTCTTCGTGCGATCAGGCGAACGGCTGCCCGCGGACGCCGGCCTCGTCGTCCTTCCCGGCTCGAAATCGACGATATCGGATCTCGCCGATTTCCGCGCTCAAGGCTGGGACCGCGATCTTCAGGCGCATGTCAGGCGCGGCGGCCGGGTAATTGGCATCTGCGGCGGATACCAGATGCTTGGTCGGACGGTGCATGATCCGCTCGGCATAGAGGGCGGGGCGCTCGAGACGCCGGGGCTGGCGCTACTTGACGTCGAGACCGAGATGGCGCCTGAGAAAACCGTGCGCAACAGCCAGGCCCGCTCGACCGAATATGACGCGCCGCTTGCCGGCTACCAGATCCATCTCGGCATCACCCGCGGCCCGGATTGCGACAGGCCATCGGCGATTATCGACGGCGCGTCCGACGGAGCGCTTTCGGCCGACGGCCGGATCATGGGCACCTATCTGCACGGGCTGTTCGGAAGCGACGCCTACCGCGCCCGGCTGCTTCAGAGCTTTGGGCTCTTCGGTGAGCGGAGAAACTACCGAGAGAGCGTCGATCAGGCCCTCGACGAGATCGCCAGAGAACTGGAGCGTCACCTCGATCCGCGCTGGTCGGCCGGGTTCGTCGGTTAGGTCCACCGTTCTCCTCTTGCCAAATTAGTTGACTGAGTCCATTAATCGGCGCGGTGGACCCGGTGGAGAGCGATGAACCCCATGCGCGTATTGGACAGATTTTCACTGGCGGATCAGGTGGCGCTGGTGACCGGCGGCGGCCGTGGTCTGGGTTTCGAAATGGCCCGCGCCCTTGCCGAGGCTGGCGCGCATGTCATCGTCACCGGGCGGACGGCGGCAACGCTGGAAGATGCCGTCAGGACCATCCGAGCCGCAGGCAGGACGGCGGAAGCCGCTGCATTTGACATCGCCGACCGCGAGGCACAGCGTGCAGTGATGGCCGATATCGAAAAACTCCACGGTCGTCTCGATATCCTGATCAACAATGTCGGCGCCCGCGACCGGCGGCCGCTGGCCGAATTCGACGATGATGCGATCGTCGAGCTGCTGCGCACCGATCTTGCCGCGGCAATCACGCTTTCGCGCGATGCGGCCGCGCTGATGAAACGGCATAATTACGGCCGCCTGATCGCAGTGACGTCGATCAGCGGCCATGTCGTCATGCCCGGCGACTGCGTCTATCCGGCAGCCAAGCAGGGCCTGACCGGCCTGATGCGCGGCATGGCGGTCGAGTTCGGCCCGTACGGCATCACCAGCAACGCGATTGCGCCCGGCTGGTTTGCCACCGAGACGAACGCGGCGATGGCCGCGAATGAGGAATTGATGCCGTTCGTGCGCCAGCGCATCCCGGTCCAGCGCTGGGGACGGCCGGACGAGATCGCCGGCGCGGCGCTGTTTCTGGCAAGCGCCGCCGCCTCTTTCGTCAACGGCCATGTGCTGACGGTCGACGGCGGCATGACAGTCAGGATGTGAGCGGCTGGGATCGTGTGGCGACGCGAGGTCGCCTTTTATCGCCTCGCGAGCCTCAAACTGGAGTAGCTTCGCTAGCCACTGGGAGACTGAGGCATTGTCATCCGTAACCCGCGTTTGCCCCTCTCGAATTCTGCATCCTTCATTCGCGTGGGAGTAGTATCGCGACGCGAAGCAGGCTAATGGATGGCATGCGCGACATGGCTTTTTCAGCACCTGTCCCGCGGTTCCCGGTGCCTGGCCTCGATTGTAAGACGGCTTCTCCGGCTCTCGGCCCGATGCGGAGGTTTTAAAAATTAGCGATCATATCCACTGGCTGATAGAGCAGGGAATCACCAGCGAGCATATTAGCGAGCTGATTACCGGATTATGCGATCGGCTGATCGCCGATGGTTTTCCCATTTGGCGAGGCAGCATCGCGATGCCGTCCATTCATCCCATGTATGGCGGCGTCTCGGCCAATTTCCTGCGCGGCGGGGCGACCACGATCGAGAATGCCGAATATGGCACAGCAGCAGTGCTGAAGTTCGAGAAGACGCCAATATACTATCTTCTGGGGCGTGGCGAAGCGTCTGGGCGTTGGATTCTTGCCGACGGAGAGGGGATCGACAGCTATCCGCAGCTGGCTGAATTCGCGCTTGGCGGCGGCACGGATCATCTGGTCAACCTGCTGGAGTTCCCGAAGGAGGCTGCGCTGCGCGGCGTCAGCCTGTCGTTGACCAGCGACCTGCCGGGCGGATTTTCCGACGATCAACTGGCTGTTGTCACGCAGCTTTTTCCGGCGCTTGGGCTGGCTTGCTACCGCATCGCGGCATCGAAAACCGCCGCTGACTTCCTCGCGGTCTATACTGGCGCCAAGACGAGCGCGCGCATCCTCGCAGGTGATATCCAGAGAGGAAAGGGCGCTGCCATCAATGCTGCGGTCCTGCTTGCGGATCTGAGAAACTTCACGGCATTGACCGAAGTCTATCAGCCGGGCGAGATCGCGAGGTTTCTGGATGAACATTTCGAGCTGATCGGCCGGCATGTCGAGGAAAATTCCGGCGAAATCCTCAAGTTTATGGGCGACAGCGTGTTGGCGATTTTTCCGACAGGCAGCGAGGAGGGCGAGGATCCCCGGAAGGCCTGCACGGCCGCACTGGCCTCCGCCCGAAATCTTCTGGAGGCAAACGAGGCTCTGAACCTTCGGCGGAAGCGCGAGGGCGGTCCCGACATCGGCGTCGACGTCGTCCTGCATCTTGGCGAGGTCTTCTACGGAAATGTCGGCGCGCGCGGCCGGCTTGATTTCACGGTGATCGGCAGGGCGGTTAACGAGGCCTCGCGGCTGGAGAAACTCTGCGGCGAACTCGGCCAGCACCTTCTGATGTCGGAAAGCTTCGCCGCCGCCTGCGGGACTGCCTGCGAACGTCTGGGATCGTTCGAATTGCGCGGCGTTTCGAAGAGGGCCGATGTGTTCAAGCTTGCCGCGGCTACTCTATGATTCGAAATATCATAGTGTGTCTGAAAGACGCGCGACGCTGCAGGTCGTAACGGCTCAGATCTCGCCTGACACTTCGCGGCGGCGGCGGTCGAGTTCTTCGCTGTAGCGGCGCAGCGTGTGGCTTTCGCTGAGCTGGCCGATCACCTTGCGTTCGATCAGGTTGTTGACGACGGCGAGGGCTTCGCTTTCGCTCTTGTCGAAGATCGCCGCCGCCTGCCTGGCATTCATTTGCGGCTGCAGGAAATCGTTGCGGTAGTGGATGAAATCGGCGAGCGTCTTGCCCTCGTCCTGCGCGTCGGTCGGGTTGGCGTAGATTTCCGGCACCAGCACGAGGCCCAGATATTTGTCGCTCTCCTCGACGAGGATGACGCGCTGGGTGGAGCCGATCGGAAAGGCCCGCTTGAACTCTTCCAGCGTGATGCCGGCCCTGGCCTTCTTGACGTCGGCGCGCATCAGCTTGTCCACCGTCAGGTTACGGATCCAGCCGACGTCATGGGCGCTGCGGATGCTTTCGCCGCGCAGATGGAAGCGCCATGTGGCGAAGGAGTAGCCGAAGGTCGAGCGCACCACGTGCGAGGAGGTGATGACGGCGGCGAGCACAAGCGCGGTGATCGGGAAATCGCCGGTGATTTCGAGCGCCAGGAAGGTCATCGTCAACGGCCCGCCGATGACGGCGACGGCAAGCGAACTCATGCCGACCACGGCATAGATGACGGGCGTCAGCGTCGCATCGGCGAAATAGGGACCGCAATAGGCAAAAAGCTTACCGAGCAGGGCGCCCATGAACAGCGAGGCGAAGAACAGGCCGCCTCTGAAGCCGGAGCCGATCGAGATCGCCGATGCCAGCGATTTCAACAGAAAGAGACCGATCAGCGCCGGGATCGCCACGTCGCGGGAAAGGTTGAGATGTAGCGCCCCGTGGCCGGCCGAAAGCACCTGCGGCGAGATCATCGCCAAGAGCCCGACGATGATGCCGCCAAGGGCAGGGCGGAAGGGCGGGGCGATCGCGCTCTTGCGCGCCAGTTCTTCGATGAAGGCGACGCCCTGCATCAGCAGGATGCCGACGCCGGCGCAAAAGACGCCGAGCAGTAGAGCTGGGATATAATCGGCCGGCACGACCGCGCCGAAGCTGCCGATATCGATGGTGAAATCGCCCTCGGTGAGTAATCGCGCGATGAGGGTCGAGACGAGGGCCGAGACGACGACCGGGGTCAGCGACACGATCGTATAGGTGCCGATGATCAGCTCGAAGGCATAGAAGGCGCCGGTCAGCGGCGCGTTGAAGGCGGCGGCGATGGCGCCGGCCGCACCGCAGCCGACGAGCACGCGCAGATCCGAGCGGCGAAGCTGCAGCTTCAGGCCGAATTTCGAGGCGAGGCCTGCGGCAAGCTGGGTATAGCCGGCCTCCAGGCCGACCGAGGCGCCGAAACCGTTGGATATCAGGTTCTGCACCGCGACGATGATACTGTCGGTCAAGGACAGGCGGCCGCCATGCAGCGCATTGGCCTCGATCGGATCGACCATCGGCTTCTTGCGCCGTTTCGCCAGCACGAAAAGCAGCAGACCGAGCACGACGCCGCCGACGACGGGGGCGGTGAGCAGCAGCAGCTTGTCTTCGATCAAAGAGGAGCTCAGCCTTTCGTCGTCTGCTATGCCGAAGACCAGCTGGTGCAATTCATTGGAGACGAAGCTCATACCGGTGACGGCAAGTCCCGAGGCGATGCCCACGACGGCGCCGGCGAGCGACAGGCCGACCTCGCTGCGGCGCGTCAGCGCGCGCAACCGCCCCGGATCAAAGAAAACACGCAGCGCGCGCAGGCGGCGCTGATCCAATTTCATAAACATGGCTAGACAACTAGGCGGGGAGAGACCCGGTCAAGGGCGATGATGCCGTCCGCTTGCCTTGCAATTGCGGCGAAAAGCCGGCGCGAGAGTCAAATATTTATGACATAAGTCTCTGATAAATGACGATAATTCTGGTAGGGTAAGTCGTGTTTGGCCGAGCGTGCCGCCTCGCAAACGATTGGCCCACCGCCAAGGCCGGTTGACTTCATTCCCCGGCTTGCCTAACCATCGATCTAACGGATGGTCGCCTGGCCATCCCGATATAACGGATGGTTCCGGATCGGCGTAGCGCCCTTTCGGATGAAAAGGGAATGTGACGGGGCGGACCCAAGCCGGGCGCCTTCATCACAGCCGACCCCGCGACTGTAGAGCGGTCAGGGTCTTCCATCCGGCATCGAGCGCTTCCGGCCGACACTTGCAATGGTGCAGGCGGGCCAGAGGGGCGACATGCCGGAAAAGCCACTGGACATGCATGGTGATCAACCGGGGTCGGACGCCTCTATTTCTACGAATCGTCCACCTCTTCACCGATGCAGCCGGGAAGGCGAGGCAGATCCGCTGGCACGATCAGGGGCGACCGTAACGGGTCGCCCCGGTCGGGGCCGATAACCGCGAGCCAGGAGACCTGCCATTCCTGCCGGGCGAGAAGCCCACCCCTGGGCAAGAGGCCCGCTGCCAGCACGGAGGTTGTTTTGGCTGAACGATTGAATTCGGCGCGGCCTGGTGCGGTGCCATGGAATTTCCCCTTCTCCCCAGCGGGGAGAAGGTGGCCCGAAGGGTCGAATGAGTGGGCCGCGCGGCACCTCCGTCCTTTTGCCCTTCACTTGCGCTCAGTGCAATCGCGGCTTCGCCGCTCACCCCCTCAACCGCCTGCCGGCACCTTGTCCCCGCTGGGGAGAAGAGGGACGTGGCGCCGCTTTACCCTCTCTCGCAGGGTCGCTTCGGCATGACCGCCACCCTCGTCCTCGGCGGCGCCCGCTCGGGCAAATCCCGCTTTGCCGAATCCCTCGTGATCGCAAGCGGCCTCGATCGCCACTACATCGCGACCGGGCGGGCATGGGATGACGAGATGCAGGCGCGCATTGCCCAGCACAGGGCCGATCGCGGCCCCTCCTGGACGACGCATGAGGAGCCGCTCGATCTGGTCGGCAAGCTTGCCGCCATCGACAGCGAGGGGCGTATCGTGCTGATCGACTGCCTGACGCTCTGGGTCACCAATCTGATGATGGAGGAGCGGGATATGACAGCGGAGTTTACCGCACTCGCCGATTTCCTGCCGGACGCGAAGGCGCGCCTCGTTTTCGTTTCCAACGAGGTCGGCCTCGGCATCGTGCCCGACAATCGCATGGCGCGGGATTTTCGCGATCACGCCGGCCGGCTGCACCAATCGATCGCGGCGAAGGCCGCCGAAGTCTATTTTATCGCGGCAGGTCTGCCGCTGAAAATGAAGGGTTAAATCCATGAACCAGCAAAAGATTCCTGCAACCGTCATCACCGGCTTCCTCGGCGCCGGCAAGACGACGATGATCCGCAACCTACTCACCAATGCCGGGGGCAAGAAGATTGCGCTGATTATCAACGAATTCGGCGATCTCGGTGTCGATGGTGAGGTGCTGAAAGGCTGCGGCGCTGAGAATTGCACCGAGGACGATATCATCGAGCTCACCAATGGCTGCATCTGCTGCACCGTTGCCGACGATTTTATTCCGACGATGACGAAGCTCCTGGAACGCGAGCAGCGGCCCGACCATATCGTCATCGAAACCTCGGGGCTTGCCTTGCCGCAGCCTTTGGTCGCCGCCTTCAACTGGCCCGATATCCGCACCCAGGTGACCGTCGACGGCGTCATCACGGTGGTCGATAGTGCAGCGGTCGCCGCCGGCCGCTTCGCCGACGACCATGATGCCGTCGATGCGCGGCGCGCCGAGGATGAATCGCTCGATCACGAAAGCCCGATCGAGGAGTTGTTCGAGGATCAGCTCACCTGCGCCGATCTGATCGTGCTCAACAAGACGGACCTGATCGACGTCGCCGGCCTTGGCCGCGTGCGTGACGAAGTCGCCTCCCGCACCGTGCGCAAGCCGGTGATGATCGAGGCGAAAAACGGCGAGGTTCCGGCCGGCATCCTGCTCGGCCTCGGCATCGGCACGGAGGATGATATCGCCAACCGCAAGTCGCATCACGAGCTGGAGCATGAGGACGGCGTGCCGCACGATCACGATGAATTCGACAGCTTCGTCGTCGAGCTCGGCGCCGTTGCCGATCCCGCCGGTTTCGTCGAAGCCCTGAAGACGATCATCTCAACCCATGACGTGCTGCGCCTCAAGGGCTTCGTCGATGTTTCAGGCAAGCCGATGCGCCTGCAGCTGCAGGCCGTCGGCAGCCGCATCGACCACTACTTCGACCGCGCCTGGGGCCTGGGCGAAACGCGCGCAACGCGCCTCGTCGTCATCGGCCTGCACGAAATGGATGAGGGTGCGGTAAGGGCAGCGATCGAGGCGCTGGCGTAAGCCCATGCATCTGCTTCTGGCTCAACAGGGAACGATCAGCGACGGCGACGAGGCGATCGACCTCGGGCAGACGCCGGGCGATATCCTGTTCCTATCGGCTGCCGACAGCGAGCTTGCGGCGATCGCTACGGCTCATGCCGGCGGGGCGATCGGCCATACGTTGAGGCTCGCCAGTCTGATGAGCCTCAAGCATCCGATGTCGGTCGATACCTATGTCGAGCGCACGGCGCGCCATGCCAAGTTGATCATCGTGCGGGCGCTCGGCGGGGCGAGCTATTTCCACTATGCGCTGGAAGCGCTGCATGCGGCTGCGGCACGCAATGGCGCGTTGATTGCCGTGCTGCCGGGCGACGCCAGGCCGGATGCGGGGCTTGTGGCTTTTTCGAATGTCGATCTCGACGATTTGAATGCGCTCTGGGCCTATCTCATCGAAGGCGGCGATAGCAACGCGCGGGCCTTTCTCGACTATGCCGGGGCGATGCTGATGGGGGCCGAGAAACCCGCGCCAGCGGCGCCTTTGATGAAGGCCGGCATATGGTGGCCGGGGCGTGGGCTGATCGGTGTCGAGGAGTGGCGGCGGGTGGCTCTGGAGGTGCCCTCCTCATCGGTGGAGGTTGTGGTACCCCCCTCTGTCCTGCCGGACATCTTCCCCCCAAGGGGGGAGATCGGCAAGTCGCTTGGGCTTCCAACAAAAGAAACGTTTGAGAATGCCGCACTTTCGCCGGAAGAGGCGGCACGAGGCTTCTCATCCCCGATCGCCCCCCCTGTGGGGGAGATGTCCGGCAGGACAGAGGGGGGTGCCCCAAGGTCGACGGAGAAGATGGGATTCGAACCTGCGGTTTCCCCCATCGTCGCCATCAGTTTCTACCGCGCCCTCGTCCAGAGTGGCGAGACCGGACCGATCGAGGCGCTGATCGACGCTTTGCAGTCGCTTGGCCTGAGGCCGCTGCCGGTCTTTGCCTACAGCCTCAAGGACCCGGTTTCCACAGGCATTCTCGAAAGCGTGTTTTCGGCGCTGAAACCCGATGTCGTCATCAACACCACCGGCTTTGCCGTCTCGGCCCCGGGTGCGGACCGGCAGCCGACAGTGCTGGAGGCGAATGGGGCGGTCGTGCTGCAGGCGATCCTGTCGGCCTCGTCGCGGGAGGCATGGGCTGCCTCCTCGCAAGGTCTGTCGGCCCGTGATCTCGGCATGAATGTGGCGCTGCCGGAAGTCGACGGAAGGGTGTTGGCGCGGGCAGTCTCCTTCAAGACGGCGGCGCGCTACGATGCAGCGGTCGAGACCAACATCGTCGCCAGCGAACCAGACGCCGGCCGGGTGCACTATACGGCGGAACTCGCCGCCAATTGGGCGCGGCTGCGTGGGAGGCCGGCGCGTGACCGGCGCATTGCGCTCGTCATGGCGAACTATCCGAACCGCGACGGTCGGCTCGGCAACGGGGTCGGCCTGGATACGCCGGCCGGCAGCATCGAGGTGCTTCGGGCGATGCAGGCAGCGGGTTATCCGCTTGCCGATATTCCGGCCGACGGTGACGCGCTGATCCGGCATCTGATGCAAGGGCCGACCAATTCAGGGCGTGACGGCAGGATCATCCGCGAAACGCTTTCCTTGAGTCGCTACAATAGCTTCCTGGAATCTCTTCCCAATCAGATTCAGGATGAGGTGAGAGCCCGCTGGGGCGATCCCGAGAGCGATCCGTATTTTCGCGAGGGCGCATTCGCCCTGCCTTTCGCCCGCTTCGGCGGCGTGCTCGTCGGCATCCAACCGGCGCGCGGCTACAATATCGATCCCAAAGAAAGCTACCATTCGCCGGATCTCGTGCCGCCGCATGGTTACCTTGCCTTTTATGCTTTCCTGCGGCGCGAGTTCGGCGCCGACGCCGTCATCCACATGGGCAAACATGGCAATCTCGAATGGCTGCCGGGCAAGGCGCTGGCGCTGTCGGAGGACTGTTATCCCGAGGCGATCCTCGGGCCGCTGCCGCATCTCTATCCGTTCATCGTCAACGATCCGGGCGAGGGCACCCAGGCCAAACGCCGGACTGCGGCCGTTATTATCGATCACCTGACGCCGCCTTTGACGCGGGCCGAAAGCTACGGGCCGCTCAAGGATCTGGAAGCGCTGGTCGACGAATACTACGAGGCCTCCGGTGGCGATCCCCGTCGCATCCGGCTGCTCAGCCGGCAGATCCTGGAACTCGTTGCTGATATCGGTCTCGACCGGGACGCGGGCATTGCCAAGGGCGAAAGCGAGAACGAGGCGCTGAAGAAGCTCGACGCCTATCTCTGCGACCTCAAGGAAATGCAGATCCGCGATGGACTGCACGTGTTCGGCGTGTCGCCGCAGGGACGGCTGCTGACGGATTTGACGGTGGCGCTGGCGCGGGTGCCGCGCGGGCTGGGCGAAGGTGGGGACGCGAGCCTGCAGCGGGCGATTGCTGGGGATGCGGGGGTAAGCAGCGTGCCTGTGGCACCCCCCTCTGTCCTGCCGGACATCTCCCCCGCACAGGGGGAGATTGAATCGGGGCACCGGCTTTCCCAAACAACCGACGTGGAATTGCGGTCTAGCCTCTTGCCGATCTCCCCCCTTGTGGGGGAGATGTCCGGCAGGACAGAGGGGGGGGGCCCCACCTTCGACCCTCTCGACTGCGACATGGCCGCCCCTTGGACCGGTCCTAAGTCCCCGATCCTCGCCGATATCCTCGACACCCCCTGGCGCAGCAACGGCGACACGGTCGAGCGGATCGAACTGCTCGCCGCCACGTTTGTTTCCGGCGAAATGGAATGTCCTGCGGCATGGACGGCGACGCGGACGGTTCTTGACGAAATCGAGACCCGTCTCAAACCCTCGATCCTTGACTGCGGCCCCGCTGAGATCGCGGGCCTGCTCAATGGCCTCGACGGGCGCTTCGTCGCACCCGGTCCCTCCGGCGCGCCGACGCGCGGGCGGTCGGATGTGCTGCCGACGGGCCGGAATTTTTACTCCGTCGACAGCCGCGCCGTGCCGACGCCGGCGGCCTATGAACTCGGCAAAAAGTCGGCCGAGCTTTTGGTGCGCCGTTATGTGCAGGATCACGGCGAGTGGCCTGTCTCCTTCGGGCTGACCGCCTGGGGCACGTCGAACATGCGCAGCGGCGGCGACGATATCGCCCAGGCGCTGGCACTGATCGGCGTCAAGCCGCTCTGGGACATGAGTTCGCGCCGCGTCACCGGCTATGAGATCATCCCGCAAGCAGTGCTCGGACGGCCGCGCGTCGACGTGACGCTCAGGATCTCAGGCTTTTTCCGCGACGCCTTTCCCGAGCAGATCGCCCTATTCGACAAGGCGATCCGCGCCG
>Ga0123341_1001476_pt1 | contig 17768 bp, 11 predicted proteins | sample Turbeapinknodule_FD_89959 | JGI IMG/M metagenome (GOLD analysis project Ga0123341, IMG submission 89959) | Root nodule microbial communities of legume samples collected from Mexico - Turtle bean Mexico pink nodule | ecosystem: Host-associated > Plants > Roots > Nodule | place: Mexico: Nepantla...
ATTCAACATATAAAAAATTTAATCCTCTCTCTCTCAAAATATAAATAAATAACATATTCATTTTAAAATTAAATTCAACATTTAAAAATTTCAATCCTCTCTCTCTCTCTCCTCACTCTCTCTCTATCTCTCTCTCTCTCTTTCTCACTCTCCTCTCTCTCTCTCCCTCTCAATAAATAGATATATATCATTCATTTAAATCTATGCCATTAAAAAGAATAAAAATAACTAAATTTATTTTACAAAATGATTAAATAATAATCAATAATTTACATCCAACTTTTATCTAATCTCATACTTATCAAAGAAAAATATTACATTAACAATTCAAGGAATTCTAAAATTAAATGTGTTAAAAATAAAAACATATAATTAAAATTCATGAAATCATAGAATAAATAATTAAAATACAACGTCAACATTTTTTTTTTGTATTTTTTCTCTTCAATTTAACACTCTTTTTATTTGATCATGTTCTTCTTTTTCTTCATACTTTATAAATAATATAGAATTATACTATTTATTAAACTTTATTTGTTTCTAAAAAAAATTATCCTCATCTTTAATATATTTTATATTGTTAATTAGTTTAGAAATATATGTTATAAATTTTGTTATTAAAATCATAATATAAATCATATGATTATATTTATTAAGTTATTATTAACAAATATAATATGATTATATATAATTATAAATGTTGTTGAGGTTGAAATGCTATACGATGAAGATGTTGATGGGGTTATGGGTAGTTAAAAAAGGAAAAGTAAGAGAAGTAGAGGGAAGCAAACAATCCCATGAAAGGTTATCAATCCAATTATTAAGATAATTTTACAATCATTGGGTGATGACAATAACTCAACTAAAGAAATAGGTGTGAGGGACAGAGGACTCTAAGATACTTAGTGAAAGTTGGGAGAAATGGATAGTGTGGATAAAAGTGAAGAAGGTGATGATGGGCACCAATTAGTGGTTAGTTTCCTACTTTTACAATGCCGAAAAACATGGTTGATTCCTCTTGAGATTTAGGGACCTATTTCATAGACAATGAAGCTTTCAAAATCATCAAGAATGATAGTAGGAGAGTTAGGGTTAAGTGTATTGGAGTCCAAGAAAAGTGTAAGTGTTTTCATATTGTGGCTACTTACCATAAACCAATTCTTGAAAATGAAGGAAAAATAATGACATACATACTTGTAGTAGACATTTCAAGGTAGATTTATGTAGTACAAAATGGAGTTAGACATCTATATTCCAACTTTAGAAAGAAAATCCAAGGTAAAAAACTTAAAAGTCTGATGTGGAGGGCAACAACCAATACATATTCCCAAGCATGGGAGAGGGATATTAGAAATATAAATGATTTAATATTGAGGCTTTAAAGTACCTCATTGCAATACCCATAAGGCAAGACTTCATAGCATAAAAACTTCTTTAGTATTCATGTCAAGTCTTACTACATGTGTCACTGATAAGTTTCATATTTCAGTAATATTTCATATTAAAATATAGATATTTATGGATATTTATTGATAAAATAACTATAATATAACCCTTAATTTATGAATTTAAATCTTTTTACATATTTTTTTATTATAGTATGAATAAGAACGACTTATTTCCAAATTTGTGTTAATTTCAGGATTCTAGGGGAAAATGGAGACGAAAGGTCTAAAGGAAAATAGACAAGATGAATATGGAAGGTTGAAACGCTCAAAACTCGTCCAAACTCACCTAAGGCAGAAACACTCAAGAGGAACTCGCCCAAGCAAGTCTAATCTCTCCAGGTGAGATCACTCCAGAGAAGTTGGGCTTTTTCTCGTCCAACTCGCCCAAGCAAGTTGTAGTTCGCCTAGGCGAGAAGTCACTTAACTCAAGCCCAACTAGGTTAAATATGAGGTGTGAGGCATAACCCTAGATATCATTTGGGTTAGAAGGTGATAGAAAATCCTAGAGGAGAGAATCGTCAAGGAGAAACATCCTAGATTTTTTTTTCTTGCTTTCCATGCTTGTAATGGCCAACATGAGTAACTAATTGTACCCTTTGAGATTGGGAATAATATGTTTAAACTCTTATGTATTGAGGTGATATTTAAACATAATATTTTGTTCTTAATTGATGATTGGTATTGTCATTTTATTCTTAACACTTGTTTTATCATGATTTTGATCCTTAGATTTGACTAAAAAGTACTTTTAAGCTTCTGACCTAAATGATAATGTTTAACATATTTGAATGTTAGGAATAAATTTGAAATGTTAATTGCTATCAACATTTGCTCGTAACAATAAGAAGTTTTTATAAATATGTAAAAGAATTGATATTTAAGAGACTATCTTAGTAATTTTATATGCAAGGAATTGATATAAATGAATTTTATATGGGCATCAATATCAATCAAAGATAGAATATTATTATGCTTTTCAAAATACAAAAGAGTGAGAAGGACGAACCCCAATCACAATTTTTCCAATTGAATCAAACAACTATTTACTTTTCTTTATTTACATTCTTGCAATCTTATACACAACAAACATCAAAAAAACTTTTACTTATTGTTTTCTATTTAGAGAATATTATACTTGAGAATTCAAATGTTCCTTATGGGTTCGATATCCGTTCTTAGGGACAATTTTATTACTTCTGACACGGTACGCTTGTCGTAAAATAGTCATTAGTCACTACTTTTTATTTAGGTTCTAGTCAAGATCAATGTTTACCCCTACTGCCCTTAAGGGGTTTGCCCTCATGTTACCTAATGTCGAAAATGTCGGTCATCTACGGTGGTTTAACCTTATTAGCAGTGAATTGCTCTACCAACATTTTAGCAAAAGATTGGATAGATGTAATTTATCCATTGGGGATTTTGCTGAACCTTTACGGGACAGTTCCCGTGAATGTACCCATAAACATTTTGCAATGAACGGAATTCGAGCTGCTTGAGATCGCCATTTGGACAGGAAATGCTTTGAGGTGACTCTTTGGATCTCTAGTTTCAAAGAAAGGAGTTATCTTCAATATCATGAAATGTAATAGGATCAGTTCTTCCATGAATACTTGGGAAAAAGGTTGGGGATCAGCCTATGTTTATGGTCAACTATTGTTTGTCACGTTGTCTGACCATGGGAGGATGTCACAACTCCTCGTTAACCTTCTGTAGATCCTCATGTGCCTTGATGGCTTTCTCCATTAGCCAGCAAGACATTTCAACGTCATCCTCTGTCCTATTCTATCAAGGATTCCTCTCACAAGCGCTCTTGTTCTGTCCGAAATTCCACTGCTCGTCTCCTAGTTTCTGCATTTTTTTGCGTTGGAGTTCTCGTACCATTTCCAAGATATGCTTCAAGGTGGGTGTGTCGCTTCCCTCTTTCGCTGGAGCACCTTGCCCCTATTCCATATATCGTTGTTACTACCTCTTCAAAAGGATGTTTGTTTAGAACTTATGGACAATACCAATTTTACCTTCCCCCACATTGGACGCCAATTTGTTCTAATTTCAAAGGTTTTTCTAGGTTATCATGTATAATGAGTTTATTTAATATCTCTCTCTTTGAGCCAGTTACAAAGTGTACTTGTATAGACAAAGTGGACCTAAATAGTACTTGGACCTGGTTGTACAATTGTTGATATGCCGATCTTCCGGCCACTCCCTCGCTCTTCGATACTCTAAGACTCCTTCCTTAATTTGTTGGCGCTCGGTCGGGGTTGACCTACAAAAGGTACTCCGACGATCAATTAAGTACTTAATATTCAGAGTGTATGTTAAGAACTTACTCCTCTGTAGAGGATCTATTTATAGTATTTGGTCATTGACCCTCTGTTATGATGACCGAATATATCATATATCAGTGTTAGCTTATTTATAGGGAGGTTCCCTGATTTCTCGGGGTGTTACCCGGATTTGTTGGAACGTGTCCCTGATTCTCATGAAATCTTTACAACTGCCTTAACTATTATTTATTGTAACTACTTTAAATATGTCTTCAACCGATCAGTCGGTCACCGAGATCGAGTGACATGACTCGTTTAGTACTGATCAGTACACACAGATTTCATCCTTTTTACATAAAAATTCATTACATTTATTGGTATGAATTCCTCACGCAACAAGAAACGATGAGAAACATTTTCAAAAAATCACAAATTTGATTAATCAATTTATAAGAATTTCATTGAAAATATAAGTTGGTTACAACTTACAACGAATCTCGTTAGTTGAAATCTGTAGCGTCCCAGACTCGATCAGACATATACCGATCAAAGTCTAAGTCAGATGTATTCCATTTCAGTCTATTATGGTAGCTTCTCTATTATGGTAGCTCGACAAACACGCCGACCTTCTCTATTATGGTAGCTCGACAAACACGTCGACCTTCTCTATTATGGCAGCTCGAGGTCCAAGCCGAGCACGCTGACCTTCTCCATTCTAGTATCTCGAGGTCCAAGCCGAGCATGTCGACCTTCTCTATTCTGGTAGCTTGAGGTCCAAGCCGAGCACGCCGACCTTCTCCATTCTGGTATCTCAAGATCCAAGCCGAGCATGTCGACCTTCTCTATTCTGGTAGCTTGAGGTCCAAGCCGAGCACACTGACCTTCTTCATCCTGGTATCTCGAGGTCCAAGCCGACTCACACCTCAGAAGAATGAACCTACGTCCTCGGGGGACCAACCTACATGACCAACATCTCGGTCATAAGCCTTTACGCCTCGCGCGCTTGGCTCAAGGCTGAGGGTCTATGTACTGTCCGAGACTACTAGGAATTGAGTCGAGTAGACTGACCCATCAGGTAGCTCGATAAGTGTTGACCAAAGGTCGACCGAGCAAGCCCAAAACACAGTAAAGTGAGCCTAAACCCAATTCGTTGATCTTGTTAAAATAATATCAGAAATAAGTAATCTCGTCAAAATAATGAATGCATTTTTAATACATAATATCTCGACTTTTTTAAATACTCTGATTCACTTACGCATTACTCCCTTATTATATTGCATAAATGTTTTAAGTAATATTCCTGATAATATTACATAAATGCTCCAATTTAATTGCACAATTTCCCTTATTATACCACACAATACTTTCATTTATACACATGATATTAAAATTTTATGAAAATATACTATAATATGCCGCTTTAAAACTTGGAGAAACAAAAGTCAAAGATCTAAGCCCATGAAAACTTATAAATACATGAGCACTCACAATGAGTAAAAAAAAACTCAAATCTTAGCACTATATTCACTACATACACAAAATTTGATGTTCTTACCGACTTAAGCGTCAAAGTATTTTTTGTTTTCTGTAGATAGACTCATCCTCAGTCCTTAAAAGTTGAATAACTAGAACTTGAATGGAGTCTACCCAAATTTCGACTCATCTCATCTCGAAACAAAATCAAAAAGACAAATTGTTGAAAAAACATCTTCCTCGATCAATCATATACTACCAATATCAGATTAATTCTCAAATCACCATCCAAAAGAGTTGACCAAGCCAAGACGAGACAATTAAAATCTTTAAAGAAGCACATTAAAAGTTTATGAAAAACGCAACGTTTTACCTTCCAATAAAAAGTTTAATTATTTTTTGCGGAATAAAACAAATAAATACTATTTAGCATTCCACAAGATATTTAATTCAACCCTCTGAAATATTGTTGTTTGTGGTTAACCTGGTTCACTCGAACTCAGCCAACAGTACCCTACTTTGCCCGTTTACTCAGGAACCGCAGACCCATAGTCCACCCTCCCATGGCCGATCACGATCACCCTCACCGCCACCACCACCACCGCCCGCACCGCCTTTCAGTGCCACCGCGTTCAGCCACATTCGGCGGCACTCCGGGACCCTACCCCGCCTTCGGATACCCATCATTCTCTAGTCCGACGCCCACCCCTTCGAAAAGCCGCCGCCCACCGGCTTCTCTTTCCATCCCGAAAACGAAATCAAAATCCAGATCCTCCCTCTTCTTGCTCCTCTTCTTCTCCCTCCGCTCCCTCTACTCCCTCCTCCCCTTCCTCCGCTCCTCCCCCTCCTTCTCTCTCTTCCCCTTCTCCTTCCTTGTCTCCCTCCTCTCCTTCTCTCTCACCCTCACCTTCTCCCTCTTCTCCTCCTCCTCATCCTCCTCCTCCAAAGACAACCCCTTTCTCCACCACAAGCCCAAGCTCTCTCTTTTCTCCCTCCCCCACTCCCACCAGAGGATCCTCCTCGCCAAATCCGTTCTCCTCGCCCTCGTCTTCCTCCTCCGATTCCAAGCCCTCCGCTACTGCAGCACCGCCTCCATGATCCTCGCCGAACTCATGGGCTCCGTCGCGGCCCAGCCCAGAAACCCCCAACGGCCCAACCTCCGCGGCTTCCTCTCCCTCTCCCTTGGCCTCCTCATGCTCTCCTTCGGCTGGGACCGGGTCGAATGCTTTCCTTTCTCTCCCAGCTGCGTCTCTGGCAGGATTTGGCCTTTGTTTCTTCCTTTCCTGTCCGGCTTTCTCACTCGTTACCAGCTCGTTGATTCCGGAACCACGCTTAAACAGCTTGGCCCCAAACGGGTTCGGTTAATTACTCTCTTTTTCACCACTGTTATTCTCTTTGTTCCTGCTGTTTTTAGCTTCTTTGTGTTTGAGTCTCAAGAAGACAATGTCGCCTTTGGAAATCTGTTATGGCCTCTGGCCAACACTGTTGTTTTCGGTGTCCTGCTGAGTGAGAATTACAGCGACGAGGACAACGATGATGATGGTTTGGTGAGTTTGAGAGACTCTCAGAGGGAGTTTCTGGTCACTTTCGTGTGTACCCTGGTCTTGGAACTTTTTTACTTCCCTGAACTTTCCCTCTGGGGTTTGTTCCTGTGTGGACTATTGCTCTATATGGGTGTTAGAGACTTGGATCCTTTTCATTCCAATGAAGAGGAGTTTTTAAGTGACGTTATTATGAAGCCTATTAGACATGTTTTGAGTGAGAGGAAGTCAAGAAAAATCGCTGTGTTTCTTTTGATCAATGCTGGATATATGGTTGTGGAATTTTCTGTCGGTTTTATGAGCAATAGTCTTGGGCTGATATCTGATGCATGTCACATGTTGTTTGATTGTGCTGCTTTGGCCATTGGGTTGTATGCCTCGTATATATCTCGTTTTCCTGCGAATAATCACTATAACTATGGGAGAGGAAGATTTGAGGTTCTATCAGGGTATACTAATGCTGTGTTTCTAGTTCTTGTGGGAGCACTTATAGTGGTTGAATCCTTTGAGAGGATATTGGATCCCCAAGAAATATCAACTAATAGCTTGTTGGTTGTCTCTATAGGAGGGTTTTTAGTCAATGTCATCGGCTTGATATTCTTTCACGAGGAGCATCATCACGCCCATGGCCATGGAATGTCTGGATCATCGTGCTCCCATTCACACTCACACCCAGAGTTACATAATCACCATCACACTCACCATCATCATGAGCATGATCATCTGCATTGCCATTCTCACGGAACAACACATGTCAGCCATGATAAATTTATATCCATTCCCAGTGATAGTCGAGACCATTCATGCTCTAGTGATCATGGCGATCATCATAATCATAGCCATCATAGTCATGAGAATAAGCTTCATGGTGAGTGTCACGATCATGAAGACAATCACAACATTCAGAGCTTTAAGCATCATGAAGCTGCTGACTGCCATGGCCATGGTGAACATCATGATCAAACTGGAGACTCTAGTCATGAAGAAGCTCCACTTGTCCACAAAGAGCGCGGCCATCACCATATTGATCACAACATGGAAGGGATATTCCTGCATGTTCTTGCTGATACCTTGGGAAGTGTTGGTGTAGTTATCTCTACACTGTTAATTAAGTACAAGGGATGGCTTATTGCTGATCCTGCCTGCTCAATTTTTATTTCTATTTTAATTGTATCCTCCGTGATACCTTTACTAAAAAATTCAGCAGAAGTTTTACTCCAAAGAGTGCCAAGGGTGCAAGAACATGAGTTGAAGGATGCCTTATCTAACGTTTTGAAGATACAAGGTGTTTATGGCATTCAAAAGTTTCATTCCTGGAGCTTCACAAACTCAGATGTAGTTGGTACGATGCATCTTCACTTGTCAACAGATACAGACAAGACATCCGCCAAGTCTCAGGTTTTGCATCTGTTACATAATGCTGGAATCAAGGATGTAACCTTGCAGGTGGAGTGTGTTGGATAGTTTCTTTCAAAATAGTTGTTGGCAGTGAAGGTTGTCCAAGGATTTTTAACATACAGTGTCTGGAAATGAGAAACAAATTTCCTGACTATTTTCATACCGAATGCTTCAGAACTTTACACATCAAACACCTGTCTATTTTAATTCGGGAAGGATAATGATTATTTAAATTCGTGAAGGGTGATGATTTTGTTTTGGATCTGTCAGGATCTCACTAGTAGCAAAGTTGTAACTTGTTTAGGACACACAGCAATGTAAAGACACAAGCATAGCTGGTAGATTAAGAACTTTAAACAACTGTTAATGTTACACACTTTTATCCTGTACTGTCTTTTTAACCATTCTTTACTTTACTATAGATGTAAATTAATACCGGAAACAACTACTAATGTTATACATCAATAGCATCTTCCAATCAAACATAGGGCAGTCATACCTTGCTGCAATTAAGCCATCATATCTTTCGAAATTCACCAAGCTAAAAATGAGAGAGTAAAAAGCTTAAGGGTTTTGATTGCCTTTTCCTCTCTGCCACTGAAGCAACCCAATCCTTCTTAGGAATTGCGTTAAGGTTTTGATTTCCCCTTCTTAACCATTTGATTGCATTCACATTGCAATCTTTATTTTTGAACTGATAAAAAAGCTATCCGTTTGTCTAACAATCCGGTCTCACAATATTATATTCTATTAAAATATGTACAATGTCTTTGATCTTTCCTTAGAATGTTTTTGCAATTCTTTTATGGTTTAACGTTGTATGATCGATTTTGGAGCTATTGATGATATTGAATTCACCTATGGTTTTTGCTTGGGATTAATTTTCATTTGAGTTAAATTAAATATTTATTATTTTCTAAATTCTGTTTCCTCCTGCATACAGTATTTAGGGCACCGATCATCTTTAACTTTCTTGTATAGTTGTGTAAGGAGTCAAGAATGCACAGATGCTTGATGCTCTTATACTAATTCTAGTTTCGAATTCCAAACTGCTAAATATGATTAGGATACTGTCATCATAAATTATATTTGTTGTGATCATAATTTGTTAAACTTGTGATTGGTTTTATCAAGTGTTACAAGAACCAACTTCGCCTATCGTACTGGATTTGAACCAGTGCCTACAGCCAACTTGATAACAGATCAGAAATACTATTGACCTTTTTATCATTGAATCAGAATTAAACTGGATCAAGGAAGCCTACACCACACCCTCCTGAAGAGAATAATCCGAAATCTAAAACTACATTTTAGATTACACTTTCCAAAATAAAGTAGTGTTGTTTGAATATTGTGTGATCCAAGAAGCTGTTATTCCAAATTAAACCTAGGTCGACTTGACATGCAAGCCCATTTTCATTTGTTCAGTCACTGCTGTTGTGTACTTTCAACTGTAAAGACGACCTAGTGGTCAGATCTCGTGTAAAAGACTTGTTGCATGATTCGTAGAATCACTTTGAAAATCGAACCTCATTCCTGAAGCTTCCAAGGCCATATTTAGCCATTAGACTGAAATAAGCAAAGAAAAGACTACACCAAACACCCTCTCCCATGGGAGAAAGAAAGAGAATCTTGGACAATCAGCATTATTCAAATATCAAACAGTTATTCCGAAATGAACGCAAACATCTCGTTGTTAAGGAAAGGTAATGCCCAAAATGATAAATTGCATGAAATGTAAAATGTAATGTGACCATAAGAATCACCAGCAATAGGCCAAATTCATCTCAAGAAGCAACCTGTTAGAAAGCTAAACTGAACTTCTACCACAAGTCACCAGGTAGCTTGAGCATAGATCAGTATAGAACAAACTATCACCATACGACAGAAGTGGAAATTCTGTGGCCTGCGATGAACTGTGATGTAAAGAAGTTCAAATTGCTATCTTCCGAAACAGATTCCCGAGACTTACATTACCATACCTCCATCAATGGTGAACACCTGTCACGTGGAAATTATAGTTTACATAAACACGAGACAGATTAATTTGATGAAAATATGTAAACAAAATAAGTGTCAAAAAGCATAAGATGATGTTAGCGTAGGTTATAGAATAAAATCAATTTCATTTCAGCGTGACAAGATTTTTTTTAATTACAAATAAAATATGGGTAGTTTAATGACAGAACTCAATAGTTAGTTCTACATTTAGAAAACCAATATTAATAGGGAAATTAATAAATGACCTGTCCAGTGATGTAATTAGCAGAAGGATTTAGAGCCAAGAATTCCACAAGTCCAGCAACTTCTTCTGGTTGACCAAGTCTTCCTGAATCCGAGGTAAAAAAATAGTAGCTATTAGCAGCAACATGCACATGCACATCTTCAGTTATTTAAAAATTTAGTTAAAGTGTTTCAGAGTTAAAAATATTTGGGTCACTCACCTAAGGGGATTAACTCTAATAATTTTTTCTCAATGTCTGGTCGTAGCATGGCAGTCATATCAGATGCAATGAACCCTGGGGCTACTGCATTAACCTGTAATGAAATGCTGAGTTTTAGTTAACTTTATCAACCGATAATAAACCTGCCTTTTGATTATCACGCTCAAAGATTTTACAGTCATGTTTCTGCTAGCATATTCCCTTGCAGCACTTTTTGTGAGGCCAATTACCCCTGCCTTTGCAGCACTATAGTTGGCTTTTCCAACATTGCCAACCTGACCAATAACGGATGTAATGTTCAATATCCTTCCCTGCAAAAGTAACATGAAACTATGATATCATATACTAACATCAAGTATTTACACAGACATTGCTGTTATCATATACACATAATAAAAGACAAACTGATGAATTGAGAAAAAGAAGTCAACTTAATGGCCAAAGGGTTCTATGATGGTATGCATAAAAGTGTTGTCACCTTCTTTTTCATCGTCATAATCTTTGCTGCTGCCTGTGAAAAAGCAAACCATCGGCTCCTGTAATGAAAGAAACGAAAAACAGCTACGCTTGATTTAACAACATGAACTTAAAATTTTGTACATATTCACCTGAATGCAGAGAAAAACACCAGTAAGATTTATTCATTCTCATCAACAAACCATCTCGTGTAATTCCTGAACCCATGATATTTTAAGTATGAAATCTGAAATTAAAGTAATTAAATAAATAAGTGGTAGCATAACTTATCCAAGTTACCTGCATTATTTACCAATACATCAACAGTTCCCCATGCATCAACTGCCTGAAATTGGACGTATGAATTAACCACTTAACCAGGTGGAATAATTTCATCAATCTAATAAAAAAAGAAAATTTCTCACAGTTTTAATCATAGACTCCACCTCAGCCTCATTTGAAACATCTCCCTTGAAGGTAAGAGCTTGTCCACCAAATGCCTCAATCTGAAAGTGATAATCAAATAAATTAATGCAGAAAGTTTAGTCAACCGATCAAGCTAGCTTGAACACATACTTCCAAATAGCACCAAACTCACATGATCAGTAAGTATATAATAATCTAGCTTAGATGGTTGAACAGTGTGTTTGAGCTGCCATAAACTACCTAATACCTATATTCAACTCCTATTAATAAGAAAATATATAATAATTTACAAATCCAAAACCGTGGATCCATCAACATGACACATAAGTACAACAATAGGGCCTCTCCATATGCAATTATTCCAAATTTCAACTACTGAAAACATAACTAACATAATCTACCTCTTTCACATTGGAATCACACACCACTGTGCTTTCAATCTTATTTGATTTTCTATCATCTTTTCCTTACTCGATGTTACTTTCCATACAAAGTCATTTTGCAGCTTATAATTTATGCGTGCACTTGGCCACAAAGTATAAGAATTAAAAGAACCAAAAATATAGAAAGAGGAAAAAAGTTACATACCAAGTTGGAAACCTCCTCAGCTTGTGTGGATGACTTGGCATAGTTAACCAAAACCTGTAATAGAGTAGAAAACATGCAACCCTAATAAGTGAATGACACATGAAAGTGTGAGAGTAATATATATCATGTATGCATGCTCTAAATCTTAAAATTTTGGATTTTTACTTAACCCTACAAAACAGTTGGTGAAGTGAGAGTTACTTTGATTATATACACTATTTTGTTGGCTTTATCTGTTGCTATGATGGTTAAATTTTCTGAATTGGTATCAAGGAACTTACCTTGCAAGAGGCTTCTTTGTTCTTCTGCCTTGCATCAACTTCAAGCTGCCCAGAGGAAAATGAATGTCAACTTCTGAAAACACACCAACTGGGTAAGTCCCCTTCCACTGGTTTGGAAAAGGAGGGAGTTTGGTCGAGCCAGAGAACCCATAATCATCATCATCACGTTCCCTATGCTTTGCCACACTCACAAAAATTCAACCAGATTGTAATTTGCAAACAACAAACACTCATTTCTGTCTTGGCGAGGCTACCATTTGGAAGTCACAAAAGGGCAATTAAAGAGGTGATGTTATTATTGGTTGAAAAGCTATTTTGAACGAATTCTGATTCCAATTTCTAGAAAAAGGTAAATATAAGATTATAACAACATTACAATAATCACACATTACATCAACAACTCTTTATTAATCAAACTTGACTTGTTGATGAAATCTATAAGCTACACAAGAAATGAATCTCACCTTTCATTATAGTAATCATATTACCATGAAGGAATTTGATAAAAAAAAAACTCATTTAAGAAAATTCAAGATAATGAATGGAGATAAAATTGAAAAATCGATCGTGCTAGAAGGAAAAAAATTATTAAACCATTATTCTTCTTTAGAATGTTATAATGGGGAAGTGACATGTTTCCTTCAGCTTTCTTTCTGCAACTTCTCTTGCACAGATTAAAATCCTCCTAGAACACACTTGACCCAAATACACCCTTCACATCGCACACTACTCATCCACTATTTTCCTCAGGTTACTAGATATTGTCATCCATCAATTATCAAGCATAGTAGTAAAATCATGATCTTCATCTAAATCCAACTAAAAATAAAAGTCATTTATGGTAATTTCAATTGTTTCAATTTCAGTTTCATGCTCATGAAGAGTACAATAACAATTTTCTTTAAATGAAATTTCAAATCTACAAAGAATGTATACGAAGATTTTGGTCCAATTCAAGAATGTAATTTTTTGGTGAAGATTATTCTTGGTTGACATAAAAAAATTCTCTTTCCTTTTTTGGGATGCATAATTGTACACCATTTTCCAAATTAACTTTTGATTGAAATGCTACACTAATGAAGAAATAAATTAGAAGACATTTATTGATTATGTCCTGCGACGGTGGACGGTGAATGAGTGAAGTGATTAATTAATGTCATATGAGTTATTTTGTTATTATAAACCTCCTTTTCTTAGTAAGGAGCTCTTTTATAAACTTTGCATAAATTGGCATTTGTTGCATATAGCTCCACAAAAGATACGGTTATACAATACGAGGTTGTTTGAAGATATCATGAACTTTATAAAATGTCTTTTTTTTTTTTTATCTTTCTTTGAAGGAATAAAAGGGTAGGGTAAGTTCTTTAGAACTTGCATCTCATTCTTCTCCTTCTTTCTTTCAGATATTTCCTTATTTCTCTTTTTCTCTTTTTTTTTTCTTTGTTTTCTTTTGTATTGACATTCTTTTTTATTACATTTTTCTCTTCATCTTCAAACTCATTTTTTTATTCTTCTCTTCTCTCCATAAACTTTCCTCCTTTGCATTCAAGTTATCACTTTCTCCTTTGTCTACAACTTTGTCACTTCTTATGGTGATTGACTGAGTGCTTCTTGGAATTAGTAGTCTCTCTATAAGCTGAAAAGTGATTTCCTTATTGCTCTAAAAAGTCATTTGATAAACTTTTATATTTTTTTATTAGATAAAGAGGTTTGCATAAACTTCTCTGATATATCTTCTATTTTCAATTGTCTCTACTGCGTAGAGGGATAATGTTGCTACCGATATGGAAGTTGTCTACTAGATGATCCTACTTCAAGGTTCCAGCCATAGTTTTGGATGTGATTACTTCTCCACCCTTGAGAAAGATTTTCAAAAGAGTTATATTAGGCTTAGGAAAATTCACTTGCCTCTTTTGGTTATTCATATAGTGGACTTCCTCTTCTGGGCCAACTTTTGGATATTGGGATTGGCCATTTGGATTAATACTTTCACAAAAATCACATTTCAAAGGTGGTTGCACATGATTAACATTAACAACATGTAACTCTTGTGGTAGTTTGGCCATTTGTTGAGTGAGGGTCTCAATTTGCTTGGTTGAAATTTTATTTTTTTGCTAAAATAGCATTTGTGATGCTCAGATCCAAGATTACTCTTCTCTGAATAAATTTCATATTATGTTGTGTTTCCCTATCAGTTGATGATAGAGCAGCTATTATTGTTGTAACTTGTTTTGCGTCTATCGCCACCATTGAACCTTCAACTGTTACATCTAGAAGCATCTTTGTTTTTGGTCTTAATTCATTTCAAAAAATGTTTAATTAATCCACATCTTCAAAATCATGATTAGGACACTTTATGAGCAATAACTAAAATCTTTACCATGGCTCATAGAATAGTTCCTCTTGTCCTTGTCTAAAAGTGGAAATATCATATTTAGCTCTGGCATACCTGGTTGGTGGAAATAATCTTGTAAAAAATTACTTTCAACATCAATCCAACTAATGAGACTTTGATTATGCTGAGACTTTATCCAATCCTTGGCTTCACCAATCAAATTAAATAGAAACAACTTCATGTATGCAAGTTCTTCTTGACTTGCCTAAAATACCATTGTTGCACAAAGTTCATACAATGTGTTTAAGTGAGCATAAGGATATTCATGATCTTTTCCTACAAACAAGTGTGTTGAAACCATTGAGAAATGTAGGTTTAATCTTTACTCCCCTAGTTGCTAGTGGAATAACAAATATGGACAAATTTCTTGATTTTTGATGCATGGCATGGTCTCCTAGTATTCTTCTTGGAGGATTGATGACTCTGTCATTTCCTTGACCTCTCTTCCCACCTTGATAAGCCATAACACTTGTTGAAAATGATGAATTTTCTTGCTCTTTTCTATTTTAAATTTTCTTTGCCTTACTTTAGTTCCTTTTTCCAACCTTTTCTTTGTCCTACTCAAACTTTAAGTCTTTCTGCAAAATCATTTTCTTTCAATAGCATAGATCACAATAAATTCAATGTAAGTGAAGAATGTAAAAAATGATTTAAAAAAAATAACGAAAGTAGATTATACATTATTATATTATTTCTTCTATTTGTTGCCTTACAAAAAGAATTAGTCAAACTATAGACTACTTTCACTAATCCAAAACAACAACTAAAATGCAATGGTTGTAGTTATCAAGTATGATCAAGTGTTGAAATTGAATGATGCTTGACTAATATGTACCTCTTATGGACATATACAATCACTTCACAATTTTCCAAGTCAAATCAAGTTAATTCCTTAATCATGATTATTTAAAAATCTAATAACAATGAATCAATTACTTGATTAAAGTTATTTCATACTTGCATTAAAATTCAAAACAATAATCACCAAAGACGCAACTTTATTCCTAGTAGCTATAATCTGCGGTGGTTTTATTTTGGTTCAGAAAATGAAAATATTTTCCAATAGCATTTAGTTTCTAAATCCAAGTACAAAGATTCCTCTATTGTCTAACATTAAGCATAAAATTAAACCACAATGGAAACTTGAACATAAATGCATATATGAATAAAGAAATACAAAGAAGTTACAATATCATTCAATTCTAACACTATAGTTTAGCTCCTCATTCTATCTCTCATAATGTATGTGATATTTCACTAAGTACAATTCGACAATAATTAATAGATTTTTGTTGTTTTTTTTTTATCCATCCTCCTTCTGTTAATCAATCTTATTTATAACGTTAAACAATTTTGTTCTAGTATGAAGCCTACGCTCAACGACACCCAAATGTTCCACTCAATGAATTGACTTTCTTCAATTAAAGGTTTCCTGGTTGTTGAGTTTCTCTATTCTTCGGTCAGCAGATTGAGTTTCCTCTCCTCAAAGGTTTCTTTGTATTAAGTGCATTTGTAGCTCGCTCAACTTCATGAAGTATCAAATCACACTTCCTCAAACCACTTAGCATCATTGGCATCTACTCAACTCTAGAAGTAAAAAAATTTAAATGCTTTCCTCCCTTGATCTGCTTAGCGGTGAGGTTCCTCAGCTCAACGAATTACTAATTCTTGACTTGATTCCTGACTTATTTTGTTGCATCAAAATATTCAAACATGAGTCGTAAAATCTAAGCAATTTCTCTCACAATAAACATTTTGAAATTTTAAATTGATGAGAGTACAATTTTGAAAAAAAAAAAAGTGTAAATAAAGTGCTCAAATTAAATAGAATGAGAAAAAAAATTAGCTCTTGTCACTTACACAATATAAAAGACAATTTATCCTTTTCACACTTTATGTTTGTTCTTTATTCTTTATCTTCATTCAATATAATTCACAATTCATTTTGTACAAATTTTGTTGTTGTTTTTAGACTTAATTCAACACGGAAAATTCTCAATGATAAAAATGGAATATTTTATAATATCATATAAGAAAAGTTAAACTATTTTTTTAGATGAAAATATTTTTAAATAAATGAAGCAAAATTTAAGGAATTAACATTAAATTATAAGTCTCAATAAACAGATGAGTCAACACAGTACAACATCCAACACTCACATCCTGGAATGATCCATACACCAAAAAATCTGATTTTGATCTTAATGTGTGAAAATTCCTTGAATCAATTATAACAATGCAAACCCAACATTGGCAGAGAGAAACACATGATTGGATAAAAAAGTGAGTCTTACTAACAAATATTCTAAATATACTGTTTAATTTTTTTTTTTAAATAATTAATAGAAAAATAAGTTACTGAGAAAACATGACAGAAATATATTAATAAGAATTTATAGTTTTTATTTTATTTTTTAAGAAATATTTTAGGAACATAGTGTAGTATCTTCCTTGAATTATTTATCTTGATCTTCATGGACCCTCATGCTATATTAAGAGATTGATTTAACGTGTGAGGTTATTTTTTAAAAGAACTGCTATGATAAATGGTATCAAGTCTAAATCACCAATGCAGTCATGCCTAGCTATAAATGTTTATTTAAATGAAAAAACAAGATAAAGGATATTTGTTAAGAATCAAGATAAATGCATATATAAAAAATAATAAATATAAATGTAAATTTTAAAAGATGAAAAGTAAATAAACTTCTTTATAAAAACTAAAATAAAAAATCCTATATTTTAGGAATTAAATCAATAAAATCATTTTACTATATTTTCAATTAAAAATACTGTTTAATATTTTGAAGTTAAAAGAATTAAATTGTTACTTAAATGTGAAAAGAAAGACTATTACTGAAAAATCAAGTTCCACGTGTTAAAACTGTGTCATTGAATAGTTCCCTAATTATTTAACATTTTTTATTGTTTAATTTTGTAATTTCATTTGTTTAGTAGTTGTTGTTTTCGTACTATTTTTTAAGTGTAAAATTACATGAGAAAGATTTCCCTTTCTAAGCATAATACATCTAAGTAAAACAAAAAAAAAAGTAC
>Ga0123341_1001477_pt1 | contig 17765 bp, 15 predicted proteins | sample Turbeapinknodule_FD_89959 | JGI IMG/M metagenome (GOLD analysis project Ga0123341, IMG submission 89959) | Root nodule microbial communities of legume samples collected from Mexico - Turtle bean Mexico pink nodule | ecosystem: Host-associated > Plants > Roots > Nodule | place: Mexico: Nepantla...
AATCTATTCCTAGCATTACAAGTTATCAAGTATTTTCGTCTATTTCAGATCCTTAAAAGTACTTTCCAGTTAAATTTAAGGATCAAAATCAAGACTCCATTGATCAGATAGAATCAAGCAATACGCATGAAACGAAAATACCAAGAACAAGTAGAAAAAAGAATTATATATATATATATGTATATATATATATCACCAAGAATACATTTGATCAAAGTAGATTACATTCAATCCCAAGTTAGAAATCACTTAGCCACTCATGACAACTCCTCCAATCTTCATTCTTGATCTGGATTGCATAAGAAGGGCTGATCAGAGCAAGTTCTTCTCTTAGAATAGAGTTCTCATTTTCTTCTCTCACTAATCTCCCTCTATAAAAATTCAATATTTTTCCACTGCTTTTGTTTTCACCTTGTTCCAAAATTTATATATTGAACTTTAGCTCAAGCGAGCCAATTTAGCTTAAGTTAGATCTTTCGATGCATTTTTAGCTTGAGCTAGCAATTCTAGCCTGAGCTAGATTAGTACTGCACCTCTAATCAAATCTGGACAGTTTAAGCTTGAGCTAAATCTTCTTGTGATCTAATTAAGTTTTTGCTTTCTTTCTTTCAATGCTTCACATTCATCTGCAATTTAGACAAAAATTGAGATTAAATTTCTTCATTTGTTTCTTGGTTCAAAATATATAATCAGTTTCAATAATTCTCATATTAGGGTAATTTTCTTACATTAAGCAACAATTAAGTTCCAAAGTGTTCAATTTTCTCAATCATAAAAACTACACATTGGCATTTATCACATAATAATCCATTAGATTTTTTTCCATTTGCATGCCACCTGAGGTTTTTTGCATCATTAACATTGGCAAACAAACGTTTAAATTGCGGAATGATTGGAAGATACCATAATGCTTTTGCAGAAGGACCCTTTTTCACATAATTTTCCTCACTCTCGTCATCCTTCACTTTGTATCATGATACCCTGCATCTTGGACACTTGTGCAATGATTCAAAAAAATTCTATACAATATGCAATCATTTGCACATGCATGTACTCCATACCCATCGGACACAATATCTTCTTCGCCTCATAATGACAGGTGGACAATGTATTATCTTTTGGAAGCATTTCATGCAACAACTTGAGCAACTCAGTGAAACTTTTATCGGTCCACCCATTTCTTGCCTTAATATTAATTAATTTTAATATTGTTGGCAAACGTGTGAAACTTGAACAACCAGGATAAAGAGGTGTTTTAGAATCATCTTTCAATGAATCACACATATGTGCTTGCTGGAAACTATCTTCTCCAATATCACGAATCATGTCCTCCATGTGATCTTCAAAATGTATATTAGAATATTAACTATCAGATAGAGGTGTTACGTCTACAAACTCCCTATGCCATATCCACTTTATATAATTCTTCAAGAAACCATCACATAGAACATGTTCTCTTATCAACCTAATTTCTAATAATCTCCCATTCACACAATTAACACATGGGCAAAAGTATATTCCATTTACAGCTTCTACATTCCGTTGAGCAAATTGTAGAAATTTTTTGACGTCATTTTCATACACTACTGATATGACTCTCATTTATCCAACTTCGATCCATGACTAATACTATGTAATAGAAAAACTAATCTATCAATATCAACTAATTTTTAGTTTATGTAAACAAAATACAAATTGTCGAGGGTTGATCACCCCTTGTACCCAATACCAAAGCGTTCAACATATAAAAATTAAAGCAACATTATATCCCAAACATAATACATTATAAAACATATTACAAATTGTCGAGGGTTCCTATTATATAGGTATGTATAAGGGTTGAACCATCCCTTAAGTGGTTCCTGTTATTCAATCCTTATTGTTGATAAAAAAAAAAAAAACAAATTGTCGAGGGTCAATCACCCCTGAATCCAATACCAAGACGTTCAACATAATATAATATATTTCAAATACAAATAATATTAATCATCTATATAAATAATTGTGAACTAAATTGATAATTAAATTTAAAATTAACATGTTTGAAAAAAAAAAAAACTAACTTATAGTGTGAACTGATGAGCTGTGGTGGCGGTAGTGAAAGCAAGCAGGAAAAAAATTATCTATAAAAATAATTAAAAATATATTAATAATTAAAATTAAAACTAAAACTAAAATTAAAATTAAAACTAATATTAAAATTAAAATTACAAATTAAAAATTAAAAATAAAATTACAAAATTTGAAAATAAAAAACTCACCTTGGAGCGTGAACGGAGGAGTTGTGGTTGCGAAACAAGGGCAATGTGGCGCGATAATGGAGGCACAACGACGAAAGGATTGGTGGAAACGAAGAGGGAGAACGGTGGCACTGAAGAGGAAGAACGGTGGCACCGAAGAGCAAGAGTGATGGCCGCAAAGAAGAAAGAAATTTTTGAAGGGGTGGTGAATGGAGAGGAGATGAACGAAGTTGGGGGCAGAGGTGGAGGAAGAAAAATGGAGGCACACTAGAGTAGCAAAGAAGCAAGAATGAAAACGAAGGCAAAGAAGCGAGAATGAAAGCGTGAAGGAACAACGGCGGTGGAAGATGAAAGAGCAAAATGGAGTAAAAAAAGTAGTAGCGCGAATGAGCAGTGAGGCGCGAGCTTGAAAACAGGTTAAAAATATACATTACACTGGTGTAATATATATTTTTTTTACTCAGAATGGTACATATTACACTAGTTGGGTCATCCATCAGTGTAATATATGCTGCTCAAACAAAAGAAAAGGTTTATTTTTTTTTAAGTGGGAGCGTGATATATTACACCGGTTGGGCTATCTAGCCGATGTAATATACCATGCTAACACAAAAAAAAAAGTTTTAAAAAAAAGTAAGTGTTAGACCAGTATATTACCGGTTGGACCATCGAACCAGTGTAATTGTACCAAATATTTTCAAAATGCACCGCATTTTTGTTTACATCGATTCTCGTTTGACTGACCTAGAAAGTCGTTGTAGTATGCGTTTTTTGCACTAGTGTTTAGACAAAGTTATCGCCTTCCTGATTTTTTTAACATCTATTTATTCGTCTAATGACAAAGAAGAGGATGGTCTTTCCTATGAAGATCTTCGCAGTAGTTGCAACTCAATTATTGAATGATATTTAAAATTGAAGCAAAAATTTGGAATTTTGCTTATAGAAAATAAAAAACTTACGATAGTTCAAGGAGCAAGCTACCCCATCTTCATCTATAAATAGGTGAGACTCACATTATATTTAGATTTATAAATATTTTCAAATATTGAATAACTGTGAATTCGATACTCATTATCTCTCAAATTTCCTATTGTTAAAGAGCCTTCAAGGTCTAGTAAACCTTAAAAAGTTGGTCAAACCTCTTTCTACTTCCTAGCACCAAAATTACTCCAATTCCTCACAAAAATCTATCATTCTCGGTGCAAACTCCTATTCATTTAGCTGCCAGTCCATTTAACTTCCACAATCCATCATCTTAGACTGCATAATAGGGTTTCAACCCTCAAATGCTTTTTTCTAGGTAGTTTTAATTAGTAGAAAGTTAATTTAAGAAGCAAGAGTTTCCGAATATAAAAAAACGAGTTTTAAAATCTAAAGATTTAATTGTTAAGCTCCCTAAAATTTTGATAATAGAATCGTCATTCTCACTAGACATCCATTCTTCTAAAGAGTGATGTTCCATGTAACTTAGTGTCACCCTAGTGTTAAAACCTTATATATTTCATTTTTGTGTAGTATGCTCTCCACCTATTTAGTCAAACTTGTCTTAGGTGAAAACCATATAGTAACATTTTAAATCATCTATGTTCTTATATGTTAGAAAACCTATCCAAGAAACAAATGCAAAATCAAATTTAACAATAAAAAACGATTGTACTTTATGTTATTTTATATTTTAATGTTTACATTTTCTTAAAATAATATAGAAATACAAGAAATATTTTTTAAAATTTAGATTTGATTATTCAACTATGAAATTTGATTTTTAATCTTTTATATTATTTTAATTTATTAATTTTAGAAAAGTTCAAATGAAATTTAGCACTGAGAACTAACACAAAATTGTTCAAATCAAACTACTGACTATTTTAGAAAACATGAACCCTAAAAAAAATAAAAAAAAATAAAAAAAAAATGGACACCTTTGTAGGCAAAAACCCACTGAAAAAGTTGATTGGTTAGGTTTGATAGGATTAGAGCTCTCATCTCCCTTTCATTCATGTTCTCATCCACAGCTTCAACGCTCATACTCCACTCCTAATCTCTTTCCCTTTCTCCTTCTCTTTTTGACTTGGATTTAACACACCCCATTTGTTGTGTATGTGATTAGATTGTATATTGTATAAACATATGCAAAAGTTAACAACTTTCTGACTTTTTCTTATAAAGTTTTGAACTTGAATTTCTTGTGTCAGTGTGAGAGCCATGTTCGTTTCATTCCACATTTCCAACACTGACTCACGCCTTCTTTTACCCACCATGGTGGATTGCACTTGTTCATTTCACCCTCCAGCAATATTGCAAGTGCTTCCTCTGCCCAGGGCTGCACCCTCAAAGTTGACCTTTGTTTGTTCCTCCCAAAGGGTCCTCCCCATTGAGGAGCTTCAACTCAGTAATGGTGGTGATGGGGACCCCTCAGAGGCTGTTGTTGATCACTCTGATTATTTGGACAATGGGGATGAAGTGGTTGGCTTTGGTGACTCCCTCAGTGAGGAGGTGCTCAAGGAGAGGATTAGAAGAATGAGAATAGGGCTGGCAAACAGTGGGAAAGTTCCTTGGAACAAAGGAAAGAAACACAGTGCAGGTAGTTTATGTTTCAATTGACATTGATGTGTGTATCCAAGGTTTTAAATTGTGGTAATGGGTTTTTGTAATGATTCTTTATATTGTGGACAAATGTGGTCGATGTGGCCATAATTGTAGTCATGAACCCTGAAAATCCTTGATGTTGTGGCCAAAATCGTGGTTGCAGACAGTCTTTTAAAGCCTTGTGTGTACCATGTAGTTGGTTAGTTTTTTTGTAAGTGATTGTGATTCCGGACACAATGCAGAGACCCGGGAGCGAATCAGGCAAAGAACTGTAGAGGCTTTGAGGGATCCTAAGGTGAAGTCAAGTAAGAGTCATTTAGTTTTTGGAGTGTTTCCTCCTTTTACAAGTGTTTTCAATTTGACTAGCTTATTGTTCCAGTGATTTTAGCTGTTATAATTTTGTTTTAGGTTCCTTCATTTCTTCATATAATTAACCAAATTCTAGCCACCTTACAACATAGTTTTTCTGTTGCTAGGTAGCTCAATTACCATGTAACTAATATTTACTTATTTCCTTTCTCTCCTTGACCAAATTTCAGGTAAGGAAGAAGATGGCTGAACATCCCCATCCTCATAGGTAAACATATCTGTCATGGTAATCTAATAATTTTTTCTGTTTTTCTGTATGCTTCCTCAAAGAAGAATGTAATGTTCAACCATGGAAAAATTATAGTTTATCAATGGGAAATAAAATACCGTGGATGAGTTAACCAAAGAAGAGTATTCCTACTCCTTTGTTGATTCAGAAAAGGGGGGAAGAATGGAGACTATAAGTTATTGAGATTGAAGACTTGGGTCATGTGGAAGTTTCTACCTTACACAATTGTGGTCGGAAAGTATAGGCAGTAAGGTTGTCAAAATGGCATCGAATTGTATGTTACTTAGCTTAGAGAAACAAAATGTTTATTTCTTAGATTATAATATGTCTGTTTAAAGATATATGATGTCTTGATTTCTTATTTATTTCTGTTTGTCTGACTAAATAATATATGAATTCATATGTCTAACAATTGAGGTCATTCTACATTATTTACTCTCATTTCTGTCATACATGTTGCTCTCCTGTAAGTACTGAGTAATATCTGAGATTTCTACACTGTTTTTTGAGATTATTATCGTCATACTTTCAGTCTCAATGCACCTGAAAGTTACATATCTTTATGGTACACACTCTCAAATATATTTTGCCCTCATTGGTAGGTAGTGTTCAACAAATTTTTTTTGGTTGTATTTAATCTTGTCTATGGAATGAATATTAAATGAGTAGCCGTTGGCTATGCATTCTATGATATTCATTAAGTGTCAACCTTCCTGCAGTTATCGAACCAAGGCAAAGATAAGCGATTCACTGAGACGTGTTTGGCATGAGCGGCTGAAGTCAAAACGGTTAAGGGAGGATTTTTTGCTTTCATGGACACAAAGCATTGCAAATGCAGCCAAGAAAGGAGGGATTGGTCAGGAAGAGCTAGATTGGGATAGCTACCATAAGATAAGACAACAGTTAGAGCTCCATCAACTTATGCTGGCCAGGGAAAAGCAAAGAGAAAAGCTGATGGCAGTTACTGGAGCAAAGAATATCATCCTAATATGGAGGGAAAACATAGCCAAAGCAGCTAAGAAAGGAGGGAGTGGGGAACAAGAACTTGACTGGGACAGCTATGAAAGGATACAAGAAGAAATGATTCGCCTGCGTCAATTTCAGCGTACTGCAGAAAAGGCAAAGAAAAAAGAGTTGGCAAGGGTAAAAGCAGAGAAAGCAGCTCGGATAAAAGCAATTAAAAGGGTCATCCTCACTCGAAAGAGAAAAGAGCGTCAAGAGAGGGCTAAAGTAAAAGGAAATATAAAGAGCCATCACTGCGAAAATACTAAGGAAGGCAAAGCTTCCTTGGAAGTTACTCAAGAGTTCAGACCCTGCAATCCATCAACTAAGGTAAGGTTTTGTTTTTCCTCTTTTATTGATCGCATATATGAATGCAACACATTGGCTAAGCTACACAATCCTAGATCATTTGAAAGATAGAGGAGAATGTCTGTAAGTTTCTTCTGTTAGAGTACAAAAATAAGAAACTCTAGTTGTTAAATCCGGTATTTAATTTGTTGCTTTGTCAATTAAAAACACTTTTCACTGTATTATCAGTAGAAACTTAGAACACATCCTGTAATAGGTCTTTAGACCAGGGAGAGAGAGGAGCTCAATTAAATAAGGAATAAGCCATTTAGAAAGTAGTATGAAAATGTCATTTAGAGTGATGTGTAGTATAGCTCTTAAAAGCATCTATGCTATGTAGCTGTTTATAATGACCTTAATTATTTTGTCTCTTAGAAAGTGGATTTAGGCCTAAGTCAATTATTCAAAATCTTTACAAAATTGGCCAGTAAGATGACCATTATTCCTACTTATATACTATAACTGTTACTTGACCATGTATTTCTTGTTGATACGAGATCTCCGAACCCCCTCATATTTAGGATTAGATATCTTGAATATGGGATTTGATATGTGCAGATAGTGAGTGGTACGATAGGTCTAACAAAAATCTTGTTAAGATAGACTTTGATACCATCATAGAAAGTAAGTCTATGCCTAGTTCAATCTCACAAAACCGGCTAGTAATGTAAAGTTTGTAGCCACTTATATTCTATTATTTGATCATATTTCTAGTCTAGGATCTCCAACACTTTCATTCCAATATTATAAGCCAAGCCCCTTGTTATACTCTTATGGTTAAATAATATACTTAGAACTTATACAAGACATTTTTCGTTTTAGTCCTTGCATGAAAAAATATTTTGGCCATTACATGAATTTTCTTTTACAAATTATTACTATTGCGTATTTCAATGTAAGAATTTTTTTCATATAGGGACGAAAATGAAAAACGATTTATCTAATATAGGGACACCATTGACCCAAATGCAAAATTTTTTTATATAAGGATCAAAATGTAATATAAATTGTTTTCACATAGGGACTAAAAACAAGAAACGATGTCAAATGTAGAAACTAAAATGTGGAGGTTATTTCATATATAAGGACAAATGAAAAATTATGTGAGATGGTGTAAGGAACCAAATTTTCAATTGAACCTATTTTTATTTATGCCTCTTTGCTTGTAATGATGCCATATTTATCTTGTATTTAGATTCACAAAAGTGAGAACACCAATGGTGACTTAGCTAGAGAGGAAGACACTTTTAATTGCATTTTTCCAGCCCAGAATAAATTGGATTTAGAGCTTATCAAGAGAGAAAAAATGCAGAAAGAAGTATCACTAGCTGATCAGATCCAAGCTGCTAGAGACAGAAAGGGCAAACTACATACATAAGGGAACCTTGAATCCCTTTTCATCATGCTGCTTCATTCACTTGGATGTTTATATATGTATTATAGTTTCTTTGTTGAAACAGTAGCTTATGAGGTAGGTATCTGTAGAACAAGTTAACCAATACTGGTAGTTTGTTGGTTGTAGAATAGGAAACTTGGTCTGAGTAATTTGAACTCAACTTTCAATTCCATTTCATTTCCTCTTATCTCTTTTTCTCTGTTTCTGTTCAAAGTTATCTTGATCTCTCTTTCTCCCTCTCAATGCCATGTAAATAATTTAAAAACTTGATAAAATATAAAGAAACAAAGTTACAACAATTAAAAGTCTAAATAAAATAAAACAAATACATTTTTCTTTTGATTAAACTTATTTATCCCAACTCCACCAAGCTAAGAAAATGATTCCAAATTAGAAACATTGTTACATGAATCATACAAATGTTTTGGCAACCTTGGAACAGCAACAGCAAAGAGAGGGTTAGCCTTGGGCATGGTCATTCCATAAACCTCAGTAGTACCAATGTCTTGGGGGTTTAAGCCCTTTGGTGGGGTCCACTGAAAGCAGTGAAAGAGTGTAGCCAAAGCCATCAAAACCAAATTGAGCCCAAGGGGTGCACCAGGGCACTTTCGTTTTCCAGCACTAAAAGGCAAAATCTTGAAGTCAACGCCATGACTAATCTCAACCCTGCCCCCATTACTGGGCCAGTGTCTCTCGGGCCTGAACTCCCCCACGTTGTCCCAGATCTCCGTGTTGCGGCCCAGCCCATGGGTGTTGATGAAGACACGTGTCTTGGCGGGGATGTGGTAGCCGTTGATTGTGGTGGCGCGGAGAGACTCGTGCGGAATGAGGAACGGCCCTGCGGGGTGCATGCGGAAGGTTTCACGTACGACGCAGCGCAGGTAATTAAGGTGGGGCAAGTCTGATTCTAACACCATTCTGTTTGGGCCAACCACAGAGTCCAGTTCTTGTTGGACTTTTTGGAGAATGTTTGGGTGTTTGATTACCTCTGCCATGGCCCATTCGTTCGTTACTGCTGAAGTGTCTGTTGCTGCAGCTATCATGTCCTAAACAATTTTCATTACGTTAAGTATTTATTATTTTTGGTTAATAATTAATGTGATAGTGTATCTTTAGTGTTTATTTTTTATAATCATATATCTTTTTACAGGAAATGACTCTAATATAACTACAATAGTATATTTTTTCAATATATTTTATGACATAATTGTTATTAGATAATGCTATGTTTAGGGATGACAAAACAAGTGAGTCAATGTTATACGAGTTGAAATTAGTAATTCGTTCCGTTACAAGGTGGGTCACGACGGATTGATTCATTACTTTTCAAAATAAAGTTTTTTTTTTTGTAATTTTTTTGTTTGGATTTATTCACTTGATTTTAGTTATTGATATCACTTTTTGGATAATAAAAATAAAAAAAAACACTAAAATTGAATTAAACTTTAATATTTTAATCAAATAATGTCTAATGTCTAACAAAATAAAGTAAATATCAACAATACTTCAATGAATCAAATTAAGTATAAAAAAATAATGTAAATTAAAGTTTTATATAAAACATTGATCACTACCAATTTTAATTTCAAAAGCATAAAATTCCTCTTGTCAAAAATAAAGAAGGGCAGACTAACGCATCCTACCTTGTTTACGACCTGCTGGATTGATGAGTTCATAAAATTGACTTGTCATATGGTGGACTAGCACTTTGTCATTCCTAATTATTTTTATTAATGTCAAAGAACACTTTTTTAAATTCAGAACTTTCAAAATCAATAAAAAAAAATTGGGATACTAAAATAAAATAAATTGATATTTATAAGAATTAATAGTGTATTTGAAATTTAGTTATAATGATATTTTGTAAAGAAATACTAGATCAAATGCGTTTAATGTTTCAAAGTATAAAGTATGTAAGAATTTATTCAATGTGATTGTAGCTAGAAAGATCTACATTTAAAATTGTTCATGATAAGTTCCCATTATTATTATACAATAGTTTATCTTATCCCTTCCTTCCCATTATGTGTATTTATAAATAAACAACAACAAAAATAAGCATAAAAAAAAGAAAATTAATTATGAAGATACCTGAATCAAGGCTTTGATTTCAACATCATCCATGTGCTCTTTTCCATCTTCACCTGGTAGAGATAGTAAAACATCCACAAAATCCATGTCTCCATCACCCTCTTCTCTTCTCATCTTCTTACATTCCCTAATCCTTCTATGCTCTTCAATAATCTTGGAATGAAAATCATCCACTCTTTTTTCCACCTCCCTCATTTTCTTTTCACACCCATAAGGATCAACCCACCTCCACATTGGCAAGTAGTCACCCAAATATATCACACCCAGCAACCAAAACAACTCATGGGTTATGTGCATGAACTCCATAGCCTCTTCTGGGCCTGAAGATTTAGACCCAAAATATTGTTTTCCCAACAACATTCTAGTCACATTGTTCATTGAGAAAGCACCCAAAACCTCCCTCAAGTTAATGGGCCTCTCATATTCGGCCCGGCCCAAAACATCCTTGACAAGGTGTTGGGCTTCCTCCAAACGGTGTTTGGAGAAGGACTCAAGCCTCTTTGTTGTTAACAAATGTTCCATGCAAATTCTTCTCATTCTCTTCCAATGGGGACCCAAAGGGGCCAATGCAACATCACCACACCCATATGCTAAATGAACTGCTGCAAGAGTGTTTGGTCTTGAGGCAAAAACATCATCTTGGGAAACAAGAATTTCATGTATAATGTTAGGATCATTGGTGGTTATGGCATCAATGTTCCCCAATTTTAGGTACACCAAGGGTCCATATTTCTCACACAAAGATGCCAAGTCTCTATGTGGAAGTTGACCTAATTGGAGGAGGTTCCCAACAATGGGCCACTTTGGTGGGCCTGGAGGAAGCCCTTTGTTCTTGTGACCAAAAAGAGATTTTCTCACAAGCCAATGTCGAATGATTTTAGAGGCTAGTGCAGCTAGGAACATGGCTGAGATAAACGTTGTCAAAACCATTTTCTAATGTCTAATGTCTAATGTCAAGTGTTTTTATCTAAGAAAAAATGCTCTGTCTCAAGCACACCCTTTGTTTTCAATGATCTTGAGATGCATTTTGCAAACATTGGATTCAATGGTTGCCCTGTTTTCAGTCATGATTTGAAGCTTTTTATATCATATTTTAGATGATGAAACTAGTTAGGTAGTTTAATAGTTCACAATCTTCATGTGTTCTTGTTGTATTCTTGTTTGTTGTTTTATTTTATTGGTTTGTTGTTGAGAACACTATTTTCTTTTAAGGTGAAAGATTGGTGTAGGTTGGGTAGGACATCATGTGCATGATGATTGTGTCACAGACATAAATTTTGCATTTCTTCAACTTTTGTGAATCATTGCAATGCATGATCTTCATTTGGTTGTGAAATCAAGACATATTCGAGTTAAATAATATTTTAGTACTTTGAAAATTCGTAATTTTATAATTATATATTTTGGAGAGATAAAATATGTTATAACTTAGATATTGAATTTCAAATCATTTTTTAGCTCAATCTATTAATATAATTTCTCAATCATTAGATAAAAACTCATATCTTATAATGTAATTAATAATAAAATATTTAATTAAGAAAACATTCACATACAATAAGTTTACTCATATTATTCGTGATAGATATATTTGTAATATCTACTTTTGGGAAATGAAAATATGCTTAAACATTAATTGATAATTTATTTCATTTGTCCTCTCTATCTCATGAGTTATATATAATAATTTATAGGCACTATAAAAAAAATCATATTCCTTAGTGTTTTTTCTTAAATTTTAAAACAATCACACTTTTACCTAACATTATATCTGGAAAGTTTCAACCATATTTTTTTTATTTGTTATCAAGTTTAAAATAAACTCTTCCTCTATTAATTAAACTTTATAATTATGCATCATGTTTTTATTTGTGAATTTGTTTCATTCAGTTACAATAGATAAGACAATTTTTTTTTTTACTGAGAATTTAAAGTTTTTCAACTACCTTGTTCTCACATAATTATTATTCCTCTTGTTAATCGTTGGGCTTCTTCTTGGATCCTATTTTACTATGTGTAATCCTTTTACTATGGGTCTTGTTTCTTTTAGCCCATGCCTCTTTTGTTTCTTTTCATTTTCCTTTATATTACCTTTTCTGTACTTTATTCAAACAGGAATAATAATAATAATACAATATCTCTTTCTACTTTACTTTTCCATTTTATCTCTCTGCATTCTTACCCCGTGTTCTTCACGTTCGTTTTTCCTTTTTTCTCTTGCTCACCACCGATTGCTTGTATACTCTTGGTGTCGCTGCATTTTTCCTCATCGCGTTTCAGAAATCATAATAGTATTATGGTATCAGAGCTCTTCTTTTTGAAGAGCTTTGATGTGCACTCTGAAATTTCTTTCTCTTAATTGATTTCTTGTTTTCTTGCCCTAATTTCTTTCTTTATTTTTTTAGGTATGACAGAAGAAGATTCACAGTAACAAACACAATCTGATCAACAAAGCCAATCGACGAATAATTTTCCTTACCTACATCTCAATGAAAATCTTGTTGCCCCCTTGGGTGTCATCGGTGCTCGACTCTACAAACTATAATTCTTAGAGCAGATCAATGGTGACGACACTGAGTGCGAAGAACAAAGTGGAGTTCATTCTGGGTTCACATCCCTGCCCAGCCAAGAACCATCCAACGTATTCAGCTTGGCAAAGGTGTAACAACATGGTTGTTTCTTGGTTAGTGCATTTTGTCTCTACTCCTATTAGACAGAGTATAATATGAATGGATATGACCATAGATGTCTGGATCGATTTAAAAACTAGATATTCCCAAGGAGATCTTTCTAGAATTTCTGACCTGGGATCTGAAGTAGTCACTTTAAATCAGGGAGATTTTTCGGTTACAGAATATTTTACTAAACTTAGAATCATTTGGGATGAACTAGACAATTTCAGACCTAATCCTGTGTGTGTATGTCAAACAAAATGTACTTACTCTGTTGCTTTGATTATTAGTCAAAGAAAATGTGAGGATCATGCTATGCAATTCTTGTGTGGGTTAAATGAACAATATCATAACATCAAGTCTCATGTCCTTTTAATGGAACCTATACCACCCATTCCCAAGATTTTTTCTTTGGTGGCTCAGCAAGAATGTCAACTAGCTAACAACTTCTCTGTGACCAATATTAGTAGTGTTAATTCCAATCGAAATAGTGTTCTTGGTGTTTGTACTTTTTGTGGAAAAAATGGCCACATTGAGAATGTGTGTTTTTGTAAAGTCGATTTTCCCGGACAAGATAATAGAACTTATAAAAATAACAGAAAAACATGTACTCACTGGTAGAAATGGTCATACGGTTGACACTTGTTACAAAAAGCATGGATACCTCCTGGGTATAAATTCTATAATGGTAAAACTGCTCAAGTTAATAATGTTGTTACTACTGATGAAGTTGTTTCCGAGCATTCTCAAAAGAAACAGGAAAATAGAGATTTTCACCTCACTGGACAACAATATCAAGTGTTGTCTGAACTGCTCAGGCAACATTCCTACAGCAATCCAGCAAATCCAACTCATGTGAACTAGGTGGGATCCTTCACTGCTTATCTCACACAAAGCAACATACCAATCTCCCACGGGTAACATTTATGGTTTCAATAGTATAAAAAAAAACTGGAAATTACTGGATTTTAGATTTAGGGGCAACATATCATGTTTGCACCTCTTTATCTGCTTTTAATGCGTATAAAAGTATAACACCTATTCAAATTAGTTTACCAAATGGCCAAAATGTTTTTGCTAAAAATTTGGTACTATTGTCTTTAATCTAAAATTCTACCTTACTAATGTTTTGTATATTCCCCAAATTTCTTTTAATTTGATTTTCACCTCTGGATTGTGTTCTAATCTTAACCGCAATTTAATTTTTTCATCCATAAACTGTGTGATACAGAACACTCAAACCAAAAAGAGGATTGGTTTAGTTGATGCTAGAGCTGGATTGTATGTTTTTGAACATTCTACTTTTAAAAATACTATTCCACCTCATATTGTTCCTGCTTTACATTGTACTGTTAAGGACATAAATTTGTGGCATCATAGAATGGGACATGTTTCAAATGAAAGATTGATGGTTTTGAGCACTAAATGCCCTTATATTTTTGCTAAGAAGTTTGATGTTTGTGATACTTGTCATCTCGCCAAACAGAAAAAACTTCCTTTTACTTTAAACAAATCCTGTTCTTCAAAATCTTTTGAGTTTATTCACATGGATATTTGGGGTCCGTGTTCTGTCATTTCTATGCAAGGTTTCCGTTATTTTTTAACTATTGTGGATGATTTCTCTTGCTTTACATGGACCATTTTTTTTGCACAATAAATCTGAAGTTCGTAATCATATAGTTAGTTTTGTTGCTTATATTGAAAACCACTTTAAAGCTACTATTCAAACTATTAGAACTGATAATGGTGCTAAATTTGCTATGAAATTTTTTTTTTTTGCTAAAGGTATAGTTCATCAAACCACCTGTGTTGAAACCCCTGAACAAAATGGCATGTTGAACGCAAACATCAACATCTTTTAAATGTGACTCGTGACTTACTTTTTCAAGCTCATTTACCTCACTTGTTTTGGAACTTTGCTGTACAACATGCAACTTTCTTAATTAATTGTACTCCTACTTCCCTTTTACAAAATTCTTCTTCTTATGAAAAACTAAATGGTAATCTTTGTGCTCTTTCAAATTTACGTGTTTTTTGGTGTTTATGCTACTCTAACACTCTCACTTCACATAGAAAAAAAATTAGATGCACGTTTTGTTCGTGGTGTTTTCCTTGGTTTCTGACATCACACCAAAGGTTGTATTTTTCTTAATCTTAAAAATCATAAAATTGAGGTTTCAAGGCATGTTATTTTTCATGAAACTAATTTTCCATATTAATTAACTACTGATGTTCAATAGAGTCCAAATAATTTGTCTTTACCTCTGCCTCCCAATTATGATTCAAAATGTGATATCTCTTTTTCCACTACATCTTATACTGCTAAAACTATTGCCACCACCAATGTTGAAAATGTTGTTGATCCTCCCCCTCGGTGTTCAATAAAATCAAGGAGACCTCTAGCTTATTTAGAAGATTTTCAAACTGATTTGCCAGCTGTACACAATGTAAGTTCTCACTATCCCCTTAGCAATTAGGTTTCATACCATGCTTTATCACCTAGTTTTAAGCATATGATTCTTTCTATTTCATCCCATATGGAGCCACACAACTATAATGAAACATTCAAATAAACCTGCTGGCAGCAAGCAATGAAAGCTGAATTAGATGCTCTTGACGCCAATCAAACATGGCAACTTACTTCCCTTCCACCTGGTAAGAAGACTATTGGTTGTAGATGGATTTATAAAATTAAATACAAATCATATGGGACTGTAGGTCGTTACAAGGCATGCTTGGTTGCCAAAGGTTACACTCAGTTGGAAGGTCTTGATTTCTTGGATACTTTTGCACCAGTTGCAAAATTAACTACTCTTCGTCTCATCCTTTCTCTCGATGCTGCTCATAACTGGTCTCTTACACAATTGGATGTTAATAATGCATTCCTACATGGAGACTTGCATAAAGAGGTTTACATGCAGCCTCCCCTTGGACTTCTTTTTCCTAACAACAATGTTTGTAAACTTCAGCAGTCTCTCTATGGCCTTAAGCAAGCTGGAAGACAATGGTATGAAAAACTGTCAACTTTCTTAATTTCACAAAACTACATTTTATCTTCAGCTGATCATTCTTTATTCTTAAAACGTCATGACATTGACACTACTATTATTCTTGTTTATGTGGATGATATTGTGCTTACTAGGAATGATCATGCTGAGATTCTTAATATAACCAACATGCTGGACCAGAATTTCAAGATTAAGAATTTGGGTGATCTCACCTACTTCTTAGGCCTCAAGGTAGCCCGCAACAATTCTAGAATTCATCTTAGTCAACGAAAATACACTATTAATCTTCTTCATGAAACGGGTATGCAAGACTGTGCACCTATGCCTACACCTATGACGCATTCTTCCCACCTCTCATCAATTGAAGGTATTCCTCTCAATAGAGACGAAACCTCAGCATACCGCAAACTTATTGGGTGATTAATCTACCTTACAAACACTAGACCTGACATTGCCTTCAACATTAACAATCTCAGTCAATTTGTCTCTGCACCCACCAAGTTTCATCAACAAGCTGCTTTCAAAATATTAAGGTATCTCAAAAGCAACCCTGGTTTTGGTATTTTTCTTTCTAGCCGTAGTCCTATTCATTTAAAAGATTATAGTGACTCAGATTGGGCCACTTGTCCTGACTCTCGAAAATCTATAACTGATTTCTCTGTTTTTTTGTGCGAGTCTCTAATCGCCTGGAAATCCAAGAAGCAACAAACAATTTCTAAGAGCTCCTCTGAAGCAGAATATAGAGCTCTAGCAGCTACTACTTGTGAGCTTCAGTGGTTAACTTACATTCTTCAAGACCTTGGTCTCGTCTTCACTTCACCAACCACTTTCTATTGCGATAATTAGTTAACCATTCAAATCGCATCCAACCAGGTTTTCCACGAGAGAACCAAACACATTGAGATCGATTGTCATATTGTAAAAGAAAAACTTAATACCAGTCTCCTCAAATTGCTTCCTATTTCTTTTGCCATGCAAACTGCAAATATTCTAACTAAACCCCTGGCCCTTGCTGTTTTCAAAAATCTTAAGTCCAAACTGGAATGAAGAATATATATTCCAAGCTTAAGGGAGGGTTTTAATCTTATTGCTGGGCTTCTTCTTGGGCCCTATTTTACTTTGTGTAACCCTTTTACTTTGGGCCTTGTTCTTTTATAACCCATGCCTTTTTTGTTTCTTTTCATTTTCCTTTATATTACCTTTTTTGTACCTTATTCAAATAGGAATACTAATAATAATACAATATCTCTTTCTACTTTACTCTTTCACTTTATCTCTCTGCATTCTTATCCCGTGTTCTTCACGATCGTTTTCCCTTTTTCTCTTGCTCACCACCGATCATTTGTATACTCTTGGTGCTGCTGCATTTTCCTCATCACGTTTCGAAAATCATAATCGTATTATTACCTCTTGTCATTCACACATTTGTTGACCTCGTTTATAGACAACAAACAAATTATAAAGCTTATAAAATTTGATTTCATCTTATTCAATATGAGAATTATTTTTCTTTTTAAATAAGTTTAAATTTTATTTTTGACACACAAATAGTCAAGAATGTCAACCACTTTCTTTTCGTTGAAACAAAATCCATAATCAAGAAAATTGTTCATATAAGCAATTAAAATCTATGTTATAATATTTGTGTCTTCACTAATATATTTTTTTTTAGTTATTGTGTAATCTTATTTTCTCAATATTGTTTATTTTCTCCATAAGAAATATAATTTAAATAGTTATGGAAAAAAACTATTTCTAAAATAAATAATGTTATATAATTTTTTTAAAAATAACTTATTATCATTAAAATAAATAATATTA
>Ga0123341_1001479_pt1 | contig 17755 bp, 15 predicted proteins | sample Turbeapinknodule_FD_89959 | JGI IMG/M metagenome (GOLD analysis project Ga0123341, IMG submission 89959) | Root nodule microbial communities of legume samples collected from Mexico - Turtle bean Mexico pink nodule | ecosystem: Host-associated > Plants > Roots > Nodule | place: Mexico: Nepantla...
ACATATATCTTGTATTTTGTAACCGTGGATTATAGCAAAGAAGTAGACACTCCACCGCTAGCTGCTAAAAGAGACTTTTCTTTTTTCTTTTTTCCATTTTTTTAATGAAAATTCAATTACAGAAAAAAGTTTATTAATATAATTATTCCAGTTTATGTTTGACTAATTGTAAATGAAAAACGTTAAAAATGTTCGTTGCAATTAAGAGTATTAAAGGATAATAAAATCTAAAAATGTTTTCCTTTTACTACCATATAAACTTCTAAGAATTTGCCATACAAACTTTTAAAAGGTGATATTTACAAATTAAAAACTTATTATGTAATGTTGATAGTATTATTAAATATTGGTAGCGCGTGTAATTGTTTGTTTGAAATCAAAGCTCCAAAAGTTGAGGGTTTTTGGTTTGGTTTTGCTATGGTTGTGTGTCGTAATCATAGACATTCATACATTTTGGTATCAACACCCAACTGCCAGGATACCTTAATCACTTCCAAATTTTGATTTTGTCCTCAACAATTCTAATTTCTTATCGCAAATTCCCTACCTGTCCGTTTCCTCATAAACGGGTCTCTTTTGTTGTTTTTTTCCTCTTCATCTCTGCCATTGGAATTGGATGTTTTCCATGTTCACAAAACCCCGTGAATATTTTCATTCTCCTTTTTTTATTCTTCATGTTTATTATTTTTTCTTGGTGGATTCTCCATCCACCAACTTGGGGAACAGTGAATGATAGGTTTCTTAGTTGATAATAAGAGTTGGGAGAAGAATGTGTTTGGTCAGTGAATCAGGGATATTTGTTTTATATTCCTGGAAGTAGTGTCCTCAATTTCTGTAAATTTATGGAAAGTTTTTTCCTTTCCTGTTTGTTTCTGATGATATACAGAAAGAGGATTATATGTTTTGTGGGGTTTGGGTAGTGATCATGTGTGTGTGTTGAAGAGGTAAAATGGATTTGTGGGTTGTTGCAGCCGTTGCTGGAGCTGGGTGTTTGGCTAGATATTTGAACAAGCTTTCAAAGAATGTTGATGGTTCATCTCATTTGTCATTAGAGGATTCCTACTTTGAGAATGATGTGTCCCCATTCCAACCCTTCTGCACACAAGCAGGGAGAGATTCTTTATACAGAAGGGCCTCAGATGTGAATTCAGAGGATTGTCTTTTGGCTTCTGACGAAGGGCTTGAAAGTGAAAAAGTAAGGCTCTTCAGGAATTGCAGTGAGAGCGATGTTCTTTCTGTGTCTAACTTTAATGATTATGGAAATGAGCAAGCCTCCAATGTTGTTGGCAAATGTGATTTCCTACCATCTGATTTGTCTGCAGGAAAATTGGGCCATAATCCTCATGGAAATAGAACCTCTCACAGGACTAACCATCTGTATGGGCATATTAGTAGACCTTCAAACTCCTTAGAAAGTTGCCTAATGGCTCAGCTATGCGAAGAGCAAGTCAAATTGGAAGAATCTGTCTTTTTGCCATCCATGGCAACAAGGTCATTTCTTGTTGGTGATGGAAAACAAGTGATCAGCAGAGCAAATGATGATGATTCTTTCAGTGGATTAACCGGAAGTGAAGAATATAGGTTGAATAGAGAAGCCAATAAGGTGAAGGATAAAAGTGTATTATTCGGAGTTCCTTCCTTGTCCAAAATTGGATCTTCTAATGATGCCAAAGAGATGAAGCTTAATGCAGGCAATGGACGAAGGAAAAGATTGAGCCCTACTAGTAATGTGTTCAGTGGAAAGCACGTCCATACTCAACATGGTATGGTTCTTGAATCTTAACTTACAAATACCTTTACAATCTCTATTGTGTTGCAAAAAAAAATAAAAAATTGCAATCTTGGACATTTAGATTTTTGTTTTGTTTTGTCATGAGAGTATTTCACTTGTTAATATCATTTTTTAAAGATTCTTCTGCATTCTCTGGTTAGTTACAAACTTACAATTTCTTGTAAAGGAATCATGTTTCATTTACACACTCAGGTCATTCGGGTGTATATATACATACATTTCAATAGTTTCACCGAATGAGACTCGTATATTATGAGTTTTTGAAAATCAAATGGGTTATGAACAGGTATAAACTCCCTACAAATATATTGGAAGGATTTTATAGAATCTTGGTTTTTCTATTCACAGACCAATTTTTTCCGAGAAGGCCAATGTCACTGTTCCTATGCAAGTGGGTGTTGTTTCGGTCTGAAGGGGGAAAATTGGTCCATGCCCTATAATGGCTTTACCAAAACTGACTAAAAAATGGTTTTATTATCTGGGCTTAACATGTTTATCTCAAGCAAGTCACATGTGTAAGTTATTCACCTGTTGATGAAGTAGGTTTCTAGTTATTTCATGAGTCGATATCAAGTCTCTGGTGCTTGTTGTGTGGTGTGTTTTGTTTTAACTATTTGTTGACACGTACATAATCATCAGATGCATCATTTCTCTTCAGTCTCGGGATTTCTTTTGGGATAATAACCTCCTTATTGGCAAATAAAAGAGAAATGGACAACTTAAGAGAGTTGTTAAAGGAGACAGAAAACTTGGTTGAAGATCTACAAAAGGGACTTGAAATGAAAGATTCAATGAGAGTGAAGAAGTTACATAATCAAAATTATGGTTCACAGGGTACTTATGATCATTCCTTGTGTGATAAGGAGCTAAATGGATTTTCACCTGAAAAGCACATGGATAATTTTCCAATAACTGACTGCAAAAAATCATATGGTCAGAAGGAAGAAGAAAGTTCAGAATCTATGAGCAAAATTGAAGCTGAGCTTGAAGCTGAACTTGAGAGATTGGGATTAAACATGAATGAACCTGACCAAGAAAGACCGCAGTCTGAGCTTGTAGAGGTAAGCAAAATTGTTTATCTTCTGCATTTCCTAGTATTAGTAATAAGATCTTATAGGCATATTTCATTTTCTTGGAATATTTCTGTTGAAATATGCTTTATTATTTAGCTCCTCATCTATGGAAATCCTAGCCCCATGCATGGTAGAGTTGAAAGCAACAAATAATTTAGAAAAGTAGTGCTTTCTGATTACGCTCCAAGAGATATTATATTAATATTACTAGGTTTCTCCCTCTTTTCATCTCTACAAAGTATGACCCAAACCTGTTTTGTGTAAGACAAATGCCTTGTGATATTGTGTCCTCTGTATGGTTTGTTTTATGGCTCTTTTTATCAATCATTTCTTATATGTTTGGTTTCGTTACCATAGTACAGCATATCGCCACACCGTTAACTTTTATAATTTAAAATAGCTCTGCCTATGTGAAAATATCTCGGATGTATGTTGAGCTGCAAACTATGGATGAATGCATATTGTCAAATAGAGTCTCACTTTCTTGAAGGATTTTATGGGTCTGATTGTACGATGTTTATATTTCTCATTCTCACCAATAAATAAATTAAATAAACCAAGAAACTAAAGTGGTAATTTATTCCTATTATACAAATCTTGAATTTGTGTTGTGTCTAACATAATTCTAAAAGCTAACTCGTGAAATAAGGACTGCCTAGGCCTTTATAAGCTCTACATTGTTGATGTGAGATCTCAACACACTCCCTCATTCCCAAAGTTGGACATCTAGAGGGTGGATGTTATAGAATTGATTTGCTTCTATATTGCTTGGGTAAGCTGTGTAAGCAATAGTTGGAGGCGACCCAATAATAATTTTATAATAGACTCTGAAACTGTTCTTACAAGGCCTGGAAGCAAGCAACTTCTTCTCCTATTGACCTGTCGGCTTCACGGTCTTCTAATTCGGACTCGGGCTTTCGGCTACATTGTTCAATGGTTTGGGCTTGGGCTTGAATGTAGGTTATGGATTCTCACTCGTTGGATTGGATCAAGTGGAACTCTCGACCTTTGGTTTTAGGATCAACACTCGGGTGGGTGGGTGTACCGGCAAGGGGCTTCGATGACAAAGTCTTAATCAATTTTAGTTAATTATCAGATAAAATTAATTCTACTTACCTTTTGAGCTTATCACCTATTTATAGTACTCCCTTATTGGGCTTTAGACCCAATTGGGCTTTTACTCTTCGTACCTTATTATTTATTAGACATACTGCACGTATTTGGGCTATTTAATGGGTTTTGCTATAGTATTTAACCATTTAATTATTTATTCATCTTTACTTAGTTTTCAGTCTTATTTTACTATTTTTAGTCTTATCAATCCTTGATCGTTGGATGCGTTCAAATTCAACGATCGTGATGTTGTGACGTTTCGTCTGGAAGGGGTTTAGAAACAGTATAAATATTTGTTCTAAAATGGTATACCCCATTGCTTCTACTACTTTTGTATTTTTGTGTTCGAGAGATATTCATAACCATTCTTAGAAGGTATTATGTCTTCCTCAAGCTCTGTTTCCGATTCTGATGAAATTTCTGGGCTTTCGAGCGCGAGCAATGAAGCTACCGGGAAAGTGATTTAGGACATAACTAGAAACATTCATTCGTCTGCTTTGTTAACTACTGTGTCTCTTGTAAAGCTTGTGCTGGTATAAGTTCAAGTGATGAAGCTGTGGATCTTGAGGTTGAAGAAAGTGCCGAGAGGGTTGAAGAGAACTAGAGTCTTCGTCATGGTTATGACTGGGTTAACCTTAAGTTCGCGAATATTTTTTTCGGTATCGATATTATTGAGCCTTTCGCAGCTTTTTATCTAAATTTTTTGTTTATTCTTCTGATGCCACTGAGGAAATCATTTCTTTTCGGCGTTGCCTAGCCATAGACAATGTTTGTCATGACCGTGAAGGCGAAGCTTGCGAATTCTTTTATTTTTATGAATGTCTCTTTACGAACATTCATGTTTGATTTTCAATGGACGAATTTCAAATGGGTGTTCTTCGTCTTTTTAATGTTGCCCCTACACAACTACATCCTAATAGTTGGGCTTCTATGCAAGTCTTTCGCATTCTGTGTAAATATCTTTTATTATTTCCTAGTCTAGAAATTTTTCTTTACTTTTATAGTTCTCGATCTGGTACACGATCGAGTTGGTCATCTTTGATCAGCCGGTTGAAAGCTTGTTTACTTTCTCCCTTCACTTCTTCTTATAAAAACTTTAAAGGTGGTTTTTTCAAAATTCTTATTCAAAAAATCGAAAAGAAATATTTTTATGATGGCAATGTCCCGAAATTTCCATTCTATTGGACAAGTACTCCTTTAAAATTCAACTCTTGGTCAAGCCATTCAATGAATGCAGAAGATCGCCATGTCCTCTCGGTTCTTGATATCTTGTTCCGGAAGCTTCCCACTCGCGCTCTACTGCGAATCTATCTCTCCCCTAAAATGGAAAAGGATTTTATCAGTATGTCTTTTTGCAAATTTTCTTTTTTGAACAAGAGAATTTTAACTTTGTTAAATTTTCTCTCGGATTTCAGGTTTGATGGCTGCTACAAATCCTAAAGGTCGAGCATATTTCCAAAAGCTTTTCAACAAACCTGGCAGTTCAACTCCTCAACCCGAAAGAGAGATTTAACCCAAAAGAGAGGTTGAAGTTGTGGAACCTATCTCTCAGTTTGAAGCTATTCTTGACACCGATGATGTTGTTGTTGAGCCTCTTAAGAAAAGTAGGAAAAGAGACAAGAGTAGTAGATGGTCTCATTCTTCACCAAGACGTCATCATCATGGTGCTAGGAGCTCTTCTCAACCACTTCCAGAAAGTATTTTTGGTGCTTCTAGGCGCTTCTCAGAGTTTGTACATACTAACTTGGATGGGCCATCCCGACGTGTGTTGCGGTCAGCAAATGTTTCTTCTTTGACGGATTCAGCCATCGAGCTTGCCACTCGATCTTTATTAATTGCAAAAAGACTTAGAGAAGAAACTATTAATGGAGTCTCAACCACTGAATTTGAAAATGTGAAAAAGGAGTTGGTTGAGTCTAGCAAAAGTCTTGAATCCGATCTTGAAGCTAACCTGACCTTGACCAATCAAATCAAAGAACTCTCGGATGTCTATTGACATTGTGAGGCTGAAAAAAAGTCTTTGAAGGATGAAATTGTTGGTTTAACTACCGAAAGATTGTTGTTCCAAGGTGAAATCCAAAGGTTAAAGATTGTCTTTTAAACAAAATAAGCTTGCGGCTTTTCGACCTCTTCATGTTTTCAACTTATGATAAAACAAATCAGGTAAAGATGGTTAAATGTTCTAAAACCTTTTGACCTCTCAATCATTTGACATTTTCAACGTATCGTTTGACATTTGTAATTCCAGTTGATCAAGCCCAACAAGTGAGAATCTATAACCTACATTCAAGCCCAAGCCCAAACCATTGAACAATGTAGTTGAAAGTCCAAGTCCGAATTAGAAGACCGTGAAGCCGACAGGTCGAGAGGAGAAGAAGTTGCTTGCTTCCAGGCCTTGTAAGAACAGAAACCATATTGAATTTTGACTAGTTCTAATTCAACTCCAAAATCTAACTTATGAGGTAGTGATTGTCTGTCTTTTATAAGCTCTACTTTGACTATATTTATAATTGATGAGATCTCACGACCAAGAAATTCAGCAGGCCCTTTGTGTTGGGTTTTGCCTTTTCCCCCCATAGCTCAAAGTTGTTGTAAACATGTGACGTGTTTGTATTGTAAGCAAATGAATAGGAAAAGGGGTAGAATAATATTATGCTGTTTTGACTAGAACTTTAAGTAAGAATAACATAGTCTTCAGACATGTTTCAAACTGAGTGTTTATCATATGACAATTAACTTCCATATTTTTTTATGGAGCAAAATTATACAGGGATCTATCGGGATATACATTATAGTATGTAAAACAAATATAAATACAAGTGACAAGTTATCTATGTTAAGGTTCTCTATATGTAAAACTTAAGTAGCTGAATGCATCTGTATTGTTACTTCAAGATCTGCTTCATTACTTTTAAGCTACAGCACGGGTTTCTATTTTATATGATTGGTTTGATTGTATTTAAAATTGGATTACTAACTAACACTAAACTTGCATTGGTGTAAACTAATAAATATATGGCAATGCTGTAGGAATTTTTTTTTTTTTACTTTATCCCATTCTATATTCCAAATTTTCTCTTTACCATTCCATATTTTCAAAGTCATGCAAGTTGTCATTTCCCCTTTTTTTTTATCTCTTTCACTTAATGTTAAAACTTCTTGGAGTAGCTGTAGAAAGGGTGTCATCTATAGGAAAGTTTGATTGTTTTCTTACCTTTATAATAATTTTTGGTGTTATGGGTTTTGCAATAAATTTAAAGCCTGCTGTAATTTGCATCAAGGGTTGAAAAAAAAAATTGGAACAAAGTATAAACCTTACTACAGAAAATATTTTCTCAATTAGTAGGATAACCTCATTGAATCCTTTTAATTTGCCAGTGTAGTTCACTTCCCACTCCTGTTTTATTCACCATGTCCCCAAAAGTTTACCTCTTTTGTTTGCCTCCATTCCATTTTTTTTGTCTTAAAGCGAACAGTACTTAAGGGTCCATGGTGTGCTAATGTCGCTAAAATTCTTGCAGCTTGACCCTGACTTTGTAGCAGATTTTGCTCAAGGTGAATTGCAAACTGACGTGATTGATGGGAAAGGTTTTTTCCATTCAGAACTGAATGAGGATGACAGTGACACTTTGGTTCCTGTAAATTATGCCGTTTCCCCTCATGAACTAACACTGCGCTTGCACGAAGTTAACCAATCCAGACTTGAGGGACGTGTAGAGGAGCTTGAGATTGCCCTTGAAAATAGTGAGAGAAAATTATGGTTTATGGAATCAGAGTACGAGAGTGATTCCCAGAAGTGTTTTCCAAGAGAAGGAAATCTGTTGGCTTGTAATGACTGTGAGCCTATGACAGAACCCTTAGTTATGAATTTATTTGATGACCCTCCAGGTGTTTACAATGATACCTACTATGAAGAAATTATAAAGATAGATGACTTTGAAGAAAATTCTTCATCAAGCATTCATATTACTGAATGCGAAGCAGCAAATGAAGAGAGACTGTCAAGGGAACTCTCTTCTGGTGAGGTCACAATGTTGGAAGGGCTAAGCTCTAGCAATTATGGATCAAATGATGTTACTGGAGATGAAACTTGTGAGTGTGATAATGAGGTGGAAAGGCAATTAATAAGACAAATTGTTGAACGGACCAAGAAAGGTTCTCCTGTCTTCCACAATGCTAGAAGGATATTGTATTCTATGGATAAAGATGAACATTGATATAAAATAGTTTTTAGTTGAGTAGATGTAAAAGAGGATAGTAATGTCTCTCCCTTTTTCTGCGTGGTGTACCAGATGATAGCTCTAAGAACACGGCATTGCTTCCTTGTTCCTATTTAGTTTGATGTTAAGCCTACCACTCTTTCCTCCTCCTGCATTCCACCATGTAATAATAATCTGAAAGTCATTTTTTAAATTTGTAATTAGTTTTTAGATTTACATAATCCATGTCTTTTTCATGTGATTAATTTTTAAATTACATAATTCATAAGTCTTTTTCATATGCATGATTAATTTCTAAATTACATAATCAAGTCGTTAATTTTTAAATTACATAATATGCATGATTAATTTTTGAATTACATAATCCAAAAGTCTTTTTCATATACATTTTTGAATTACATAATCTATAAGTCTTGTCTAACTTTCAGATTATGTAATCTGGAAGCCTTTTTTCAAATGCGTGTTCGGATTACATAATTCAGAAGCTACTATCAAATTCAGATTTCTAGATTATATAATCTAGAAAATCATTCTTATTATATATTAATATAATCCTAAACTCTAAACTTGCACTAAACACAAAATTCCCCTTGTCATTCATGTATGCTTACAAACGAAGCAATCCGAAAAAGTGATTATTATGTACTATGGATTTTGACATCCAAAATGAGACAATTGATTCTTGATGTTTGCATCCAAAAAGTCATTTAAGTTGAACAATTAAAAATTTGGGTTATCATACTAAGAGTCAATTCCTAAAACATCATGTTAAATATAATTTTTGTATACAAGTTTCTTTCAAAATGAATCAAAAAATAATTCTCCACTTAAAAATAATTTAACATTTTTGTCTAACTATACCGATACTTTGATCAACAATAATATGCATTTATTTGTAATTAACCATAAAAAAAATGTCTTTTTCTAAATACATTTTAAGAATCAATCCCTAAAACATTTTAAATCACAAGACTTTATCTTAAATATTAAAACGGTATAATCGATCAACCAAAATTAATATTTTTCTTTTTACATTCTATTAAATGTCCAATTCTCATCCAATATTCATATGCAAACAAATCGTTATTTTTGTAAAAATACCAGCAAAACTATCAAGTTCAGTTTCAACTCTCAATTTACTTGTGAAAGTCTTAACACTTAGAACAAAGTCACCGGAATTTTTATCAGTTTAATTTAATTGAAATTTACGTTTACACATTTCATGAATTTTATATCAAATTAAACCTATAATCATATTTTCCAATATATAAGTTTTACTAAAATTCAAATTTAAAATTTAAAATACAAAACAAAACAAAGAATAAAAAACAAGTATACTGAAATTGTATATTTGCAAAAAATACTAAATCATGATCTAAAGATATAAAATAACTAATTCAATCTAAAATGGAAAATATGAAATCGGATTATATCAAAGCTATCAATATTTGAAAACAATATCGCTCATGTTACATTATTTGAAAAAGCAGACAACACCCTTAGTAACTCAAAATAACCTGCGTTTAATATTAAAAGACAACAAATACCTCAAAATAACAATTGAGAATAATTAAAATCTATTGCGTTTTAAGAAAGAAAGAAAAAAGCTAACCTGCGCAAGCCAAAGGAGTTTAGGGGGGCTCACAAGAATTGAGGTGACAGTAAAAAATAATATTTTGTGCAGAACCAAGTCATCACTGGAAATGAATAGAGCGATCATAAAATTCTCACACAAGTTTTTGATTATTGTTGCAACTTGCGACAATTCATAGATTTACATGTTGTATGAGGATATCGTTTTGGTTAATAATAAAATCACCTCAATGTAATCAACAAAAATGAGATAGCTGAATCTTTACGGAAACAAGGGTAGAAAAACGCTTAAAATGATCCTACATTACTTTCTTCCCAGCCATGTCCAGCTGTGCCATATAACATGCCTAAAATGCACATCAGGTTGAAAATCCAAAGAGATTTAGGAAGAGGTAGGGTACAGAATACCAGCACTAGAAAACTACCAACCATAAAATTCCATCAAGCCCTTTTGGCAAAATTATCAGCATCGTCATTGTCATCCCTGTAATCCTCATCTCCGTTGCTGCTTGCTTTGCCATCAAATTGACCACTGCCTAACCCTCCACTTCCACCACCAAAGCTGGTGTCAATACCTGCAGCACTACCATCAACAGCACTGCCAAAACCAGTAGAGCTTTCATGATTGCCTACTCCACCAGCATCACCAAAATTACCACTGTAGCTGCCACCACCACCACCAGCTCCAAAACTGTCAGCAGCAGGATAGTTATTGCCAGAGCCACTGTCCCCCGAATTGCCACCTGATCCGTAGCCACCTGCACCGTAGCCGCCACCACCACCACCATAACCACCACCAGCATTCCCACCATAGCTACCACCACCATAACAACCACCAGAATTTCCACCATAACCACCACCAGAATTTCCACCGTAGCCACCACCACCACCGTAGCCACCGCCACCACCGTAGCCACCGCCACCACCATAGCCACCACCACCATATGCACCTCCATAGCCACCGCCACCTCCAGCACCATATGAACCACCACCGCCAAATCCACGAGTTCTTTCATTAGCATAATTTACCCTAATAGAGCGACCATGAAGGTCCTGAAAATGTAACACAGATAATGTAGCATTAGGTAACAAACGATATCTTGTTGCATAATTGAATAGACAAAAAAGGTTAATGAAAGAAGTACAAAAATATAAAACCACAAGCTGATTAGCAAAACCCAGAAAGTATTACATTCACATACAACTAAGTAAACTCGTTCTTAAGTGCTTGGAACTTAAATGGAAACCCAATAAATATTGGAATTGCATAAGCCTATCGGGCAAAAGGAAAACTAATGACAGCTAAGATAACAGACTAAAGGTCTTCTAATGATTAACCAAAATATATTTCTGTCATTCAAAATTAACAAAGGAACCACAATAACGGTGAACATAGTAAGCATAATTATCAATCCCAAATTGAGGAACAAGGTAGTGAATCCAGAAAGATGGTATATATGCTTTAGAGATAGTAAAAAACATAATACAGCAAGGAAGCAAAGGTCACAGTCAGCAAGCGGCAAATAGTGACAGGTTCACCAGTAAATGGTTGCATTGCATGTGTTGGGAATGGCTGGAACTTGTCAGAGTTGGCCAGAAAATGCTGGAAACAACGTGGGCATTAGTCAGAAAGGAAAGTAGTGGCGGCAACTTCAAAACAGAGTGCCTTCAAGTGACACAGAAAATGGGGTTTAAGTTTTGAATTGAAGGTGGGGGAAAAACAAAAATTGAACCGCCTAAACAACAGTCGCATGTTCAAAATAAGTTTCCTCCCAACTCAGTCTAATTGTGAACCACTAAAGCCAGATGTCCACTATCACAGCCACAATAGCCACTGGTGTGCTATTATTGACAGCTATGCTAACTTTTAAGAACAAAGAAGAATAAACTAGTGAGGGCGCAGTGAAATGATCCCAGATAGCATCAGGGACAGGCAATGTATGCTAAAATAGGGCCTTTATCTTGGCTTAGAATAACATTTAATAAAGCAACGATTTGAATATGGGACCGCATCACCTAATGTGGCTGTGACACCCTCATGTTCCCAACAGAAGGACCCGTCATCAGCCCACATCAGGTCACCATTATCACAACTCAAAAACTTGCAACCCACAAAGAAAATCTGAGTAAACAAAATCAGCATTTCACACATCATGCACACTCCCACAAACTGCATGGGTTACATGTGCAGCTTCAGCCCGTGATCATTTTGCAACCAACCATTACAAACCACGCTACTCACAATATCATAAAAGCATGAACAAGTAGGCTGTGTTACCTGACCATCCAAGGCCTGAATGGCACTCGATGCCTCCTCAACAGACGTGTATGTAACAAATCCAAACCCCCTGGATCTTCCAGTTTCACGATCCATAATTATCCTTGCTACAATGATCATGACATTCAAGAGAAACTTTAACTGAGTAGAAAATTGATTTACATTAAAGCTGTCAACCGAATTTCATCAACTCCACCCAACAGAATAATTATTACAGAAAAAAAAACCCTAAAAAAGAGAGAACCCAACTATTTACCATCAACAACTTCACCATATTTTGAAAAAGCTTCCCTCAAGCTTTGTTCATCAGTGGAAAACGAAACACCTGAAACAGAGAGACAACCGATACATAAACCATCACTATCAACCAAACACAGAATAAGAAGCATAAAAGGCATTAACTCAAAAGGAAGATCAAACGCACCTCCAATAAACAGCTTGGAGCTTGGAGCAGAAGACAGACAGCGTATAGCCTGGAAAAAGGAAGGAGACGAACGCAGCTCTGAACTAACCTGTCTGCTAGCTGTCTGTCTTAACAAATTCCCAATTCTACCAAAGAAAGCCATTGCTGCAGAGGAAGCAACAAAAGTCAACAACTCAGTACAGCGTATAACTCAAAAACACAAAGTAAAAAACTATTCAACAACTCAAACATCAAAAAATCCAAAAAGGTAGCCAACAAGAAACGAACTACACGAAAACTTAAATCATTTCTTTGTTTCAGAAACAAAGAAGAAGATAAATCCGAAAAGGCAGACAACAGAACTAATTTCAGAACAAGTTCAACCATAAAACTCTCTGATCCAAAGAGGAGATCAAACGATCACCGATGAAGGCATGTTCGCCGATCGAAAACGGAAAAGAAAAACACGTATCATACCATCCTAAGCAATATATTGATTTACACTAAAAATTATCAAACAAATAAATTGATTCTAAAGGAATAAAAGAGAAGCAGCGAAATGAAAGAAAAAAAATACGAAGAGAACCAGGGTTAAAGAAGAATATTGCATAATCGTATACTACCTGTGTTCACTTCTGAGACTCTTTCTCTAAAACCCTAGCAAGATATCAATAGATATATTTGAGGAAGGGAAATGGGTTTAAGTAGAGCTTATTCAAGACGTAAGACTCTATTTTTCTCCTGCCTTTTTAAATAACGGGCCTAAGCCCATTTTTGGTGATGCGTGGGCCCGGCCCATGAGAGAACTGAAGCCAGCCAACCAACCACAGTACTTCCCAGTCACCAGTTTCGATCTGTCAGTGTGACTCTCTTTTTCTTTCTTTCTTTCTTTCTTTCAATCTTGCAATGGCACAAACACAAACCCGGAGACCCTGTTCAAGCATCCTCGATTCTCTGGGGGAAGAAATCGTGAGAATCATCGCACCCGTTTCAATATGCATGTTCTTGGTCGTAATATTGGTGTCAATTCTGAACACGGATTCTTCTCTCTTCGACGCATCGATGAGCATGGTCACCATGGCCTACACCGAGACAACCTCAGACTCCACCTGGGACAAATTCCTTGGTGCCCTTTTGAACTCCTTGGCTTTCGTCGTCCTCGTCACCTTCGCAACCTTCATCCTGGTCCTCCTCTTCTACTTCCGATGCACCGGATTCTTAAAACTCTACATGGCTTTCTCCACTTTCATCGTGCTGGGGTTCCTCGGCGGTGAAGTCTCTCTGTTTTTGATCCAACAGTTTAACACTCCCGTTGATTGCATTACGTTTTTCCTCTTGCTGTGTAATTTCGCCGTTGTGGGTGTTATGACCGTGTTTATGTCAAAAATGGCGATTTTTGTGACGCAGGGGTATTTGGTTGTTATTGGAATATTGATTGCTTATTCGTTTACTATGTTGCCTGAGTGGACCACCTGGGCCTTGCTTGTTGCTATGGCGCTGTATGATGTGGCTGCAGTTTTGTTACCAATTGGGCCACTAAGGATTTTGGTGGAGCTTGCAATATCAAGGGATGAGGAAATTCCCGCATTGGTTTATGAGGCTAGGCCAGTGAACCATGGTAATTTGAGTTCTGCGCAGAGGCGGCGGTTGTGGAGGGAAAGGAGGGTTGAGAATTCAAATCTCCCAACTGATTCCAACTCAGCGTTGGGTCATGGCCCCAGTGTTGAACTCCCCTCCGATTCTGATGCAAGTCCCAGCAATAACGCAAACATGGTTAGGGGAAATGCCTCTACAAATGCAAATCTGAGAGCTAGTAGTTCTGGTGCTTCTTATGGTTACGGAAATTTGGTGACTGCAGAAGAGGAACCGGCGCGAGTTCATGGGACTGATTCGGAGCTTTCTGCGCCCTTGATCGATCGTGGAAGGAATGTCCAGCACGGTAGGGGGGAAGATGCTGTGCCAAGTGAGAATTTGATGCTAGAAGGAATTGGATTGGGTTCTTCTGGTTCAATCAAGTTAGGGCTGGGAGATTTTATCTTCTATAGTGTTTTGGTTGGCAGGGCGGCAATGTATGATTTTATGACGGTGTATGCATGTTACCTTGCTATCATTGCGGGTCTTGGGATAACTCTGATCCTTTTGGCTTTATATCAGAAAGCTTTGCCAGCTCTTCCTGTGTCAATAGCATTGGGTGTGTTGTTTTATTTCTTGACCAGGCTCTTACTTGAAGTATTTGTAGTACAATGTTCTTTAAATCTCCTGTTGTTCTAAGGTTAGAAATTGTATTGTTTGGGTTTGGTACTTGTGTGCCGAACTTATGACATGACCACGAATATTGTTTGTTAAAATCTTGGCTTTATGCCCCATCTTTAGTTGTAAGGTTTTCAGGAAATGTATATTTACTTAGCAATTCTTTGATGCCTCCTTATTTACTTCTAAGGATGTTCTGTGTGTCTTATGGCGAAGGGAAATGGAGATGTGGGAATCTAACCCCCTCCCTCCCCACCATTACCATTGTGCCACTCAAAGGCCAGGTGAGAGATATCAGTTGAGCTTATAGCGTTGCCTTTTGATGCCTTTTTTTTACACTGTTTGTTGATTTTGTTCTATAATTCTTTTCTTTTCTGGTTGGTGCTTAGAAAACGCCTAGCTTACTGCAGGTTTAGGATCTGTGACTGCAAACAGTTCATTCCTGATATCGAAAGTAGAAGAGGTGCCAAAAGATCTTAATATGCTTTAGCTATTGAATTCAATTCAATGTAGAAGTCCAAAAGCATGTCATTGCTTGTCCAGCTAATTGTGAAACAAAACATTCAATCATTCTATTGAAACACTTAAAATCCAAGTTTTTTCTTTAAAACTATAAATAACAATATGTTTGCAGATGATATGATAGGAATTCACTTTCCAAAAAAAAAAAAATCAATGGAAAGTACTGAGCCAAATAGAGTGATTGAATTGCAACTAATTTAGAAAACAAAAAATTTTGCATGTCAGTCAGAGCCAAATAAAGAGGAGGTAGGAAACCCTTTTATATTTCTTAATATTTGGTTTTATCAACTTGAGTAGCAGGCTTGGTTAACTGAACCTAGTTTTGAAAGTTTAACATAAAGGAACTTGTATGTGATCCAGCAAATAAAGGACTTAGAGTGATACAACTAGAACATTGAGGATTAGAAACTTGGATGTTATGTGGTCTTGATAGGAATCTACCTTCTAGGTGGGATAGGACTTTTAAGACATATATCATCGATGGCCGTCAGAGTATGGGGCCTAATATTTTTCTGTAAGGGAGATAGCTAGAACAGAGAGGAGTGTTGTGTGGTTCTGTTATACATTGGGATTGGTAAATCATTTTTGGGGGGTTATGTCAGATTTGGTACAGAAATTGGAGTCAAAGGAACTTTTCTCTAACTAGGGGGACCATTGCTGTCATTCTATAGCAGATTACCTATTCTTCTTCTGTATATGTTATTTCCTTGTTTTCTGCAGAACCTCTGATACTGATTGCATCAGTCGATACTCATTAACAGGTTTTTCTAGAGTTTAAGTGCATTTCCTCATTCATTTATTACTTTGAAGGAGGTGGAGGACTGAAGAGTGAGGTCATGGTTATCCTTTTCTTTCATTTGTATTGGGAAGTACTTTATTATTTGAATGTTTGTATGATGAAAACCTTACATCAAATTACAATTAAAGATAACTAAAGAGAGAAATGTATTTTTATTAAAATAAACAATTTTAAAATTATATTGTCACACATAAGATACTTAAGCTTTATGGCCTTTAGCTTTTATTGGCAAAAAAAGAGGGGGAAGAGTTGGTATGTATTTAGTTAGTGAATTTTACAATTTGTAAGGAATGAATTTACTTTAAATTTGAATTTTTTTTTATTTTTAATTGTTTATTTTTAAATAATTTGTTTAGATAAAACAATTTAAAATTATTAAATTTTATTTTTTTAATTAAATATTCTAATTGTTGTTGAATATAAATCTATTTTAATATTAAATGATATTTAATAATTCAAAAACACAAATTGATAATAGTTTTTAATTCATGTTATCTTAAATTCAAAAATATTAATTTTTTGGTTAAAAATTGTACTATTTTTTAAAAGTATTTTCTTTTATTTTTACTTTATGTCAACAATAATTATTTTCTTTAACATCAATTAAGATTGTATTTTTTTACCAGCATTAATGAATGTTTTTATAGTGGACTTGTGAATCGAAGCGGACTAAGTTGGTTTTGAAATAATCATAGATTGTTTGGTTGATAGTTTCTCCATTAAAAAAAAAAAACTTAATGATTGTGGAAAAAAATTCGATGGCATTAATCGGAAAACAATTATTACAAATATCATTAAAAAATAAATCATGAAAAAGTTAATGTCATCTTTAAAAAAAATAATTAGCATTTATCAAAAAGTAATTCTTAACAAAAAAATTAGCTATCATCAATCGGGAAATAACTCTTCTATAGTTATTTAGTTAAGAAAAAACCTTAACTAATGTTAATTAAGAAAGGAACTTGTTCTGTGTTATTAAAAAATGTTTTTATTACGTAAATCAGTCAAGGAAAAGAAATGAAAAAAATATTATAAGCACATTAAGTGAGAGTGAGCTATCCTCAACGCCTTAGGAGATCTCGTAATCTATTACTTTATGATGGCTTGTTTCTTTCTACACCTCACAGATTTCTTATCCCACCTTCCATTCTTTCTTAAATGAGTTATTTTGGAAACATTGTTTTTAGGTTTTTTACCACGATGGGGTTAGTTTTTTGGTTTTTACCAAAATGGGGTCCGTTTAAAAAAAATTACAAATTTAGGCAAGTCGTGCCAGCACGACTTCATATGCAGAAGTCGTCCCAATTATGCACGACTTCTGCCATGTCATACTAAAGTCGTGCCAACTTGGCACGACTTCTGCCCTGTCATACTGAAGTCGTGTCAACTTGGCACGATTTCTGCCCTGTCATATTGAGGTCGTGCCAACTTGGCACGACTTATGCCCTGTCATACTGAAGTCGTGCCAACTTGACAAAACTTCTGTCACGTCATATTTTTTTATATATTTTTTTAATTTTATTGTTTATATATTGGGTAGTAAGTTATGTAATGTTAAAAATTAATTTGATACATAATTTTCTAAGAGTGTTAGTTTTAATGAACAAAAAATTGGATAATTGTGTATGGATCATGTTTGAATTGAATGAATAAATACATAGATAAAGAAAATGAATGTTATAAGAGTGTTATGAATGAATAAATACATAGAT
>Ga0123341_1001480_pt1 | contig 17753 bp, 6 predicted proteins | sample Turbeapinknodule_FD_89959 | JGI IMG/M metagenome (GOLD analysis project Ga0123341, IMG submission 89959) | Root nodule microbial communities of legume samples collected from Mexico - Turtle bean Mexico pink nodule | ecosystem: Host-associated > Plants > Roots > Nodule | place: Mexico: Nepantla...
AAAATGTACAAAGCCCCAAAAGTATGCAGGCAAAGCAAGAATGTATAAAATTTAACAATCTTGGTTCTGATCAAATAAGATTATTGAACAAATCCTTCCCTGAACAACAGTAATAGAAACCATCCACAACCCAGTGAGAGGACAAGTAAAAATTGCACTCAAAACATTTGGCTGACAGGTAAGGAGAAGGAGAATAATATTTGGGTATTCAATCATAGATTGGAACTGAAAGATACTCAAGGAGAAATATTCCCCCGTAGTTCTCAAATACCATAATTTTGCCACCCACAAACTTGGCAGGATGAAAGAAACGTACTTAGAGGTTATAAAAAGACATTTGACAGCTTTACGCTTTACATCCCAATCAAGATAACGGAGTTCTATACATTCCTTTATTAAGCTTTCAGTGTGGAGAAAGATATTTTTTTCTCTTCCATTTTCCATTCTAAAAATTCACACAATCTTTCCAATCTTGGGCACAAAATGCATTACTATTTGCTTTTCACAACCTAGCATGAAAATTTCTCTAAACTTGTAAGGCAATAAACTATAACATTAGGAAAACTTATGGAATGGTAAAATTTTAGGAAAGCAAAATGGGATGAATTCTGTCTGTTTGAGGTTGCTTAGAAGTTGTCAATAACACTTCTAATAGAAGTATCAGAGCAAGGCTTATGAAAAAAAAATGGGCAGAATTATGATACGCTGCTCATTCTACCAGAAGTAAAATAAATAATAACTCAATATAACTCCTTCAACTATAATAATTCAGCTAATTGGAATCACCTATAAATAACATAGAATCATTGTCTGATGTAGCATAAAAGGCATTTATATTCTTATTTTATATCTCACTATTTTTGTTAGATTATGAAAAACTTTATCCTCGTGGAATATAAGAATCACAAACTTGTTATCAACTAGGGAAGATGAAAACCTGCAAACAGAGCTCCTCAATAGGCATTCTTTTAATTTCAGGACACTGAAAATCTAAGAAGAAATCAGATTGAACTTTTGAATACAGATGATAACAAGCTCCAGGATGACAGCGACTGGCACATCCCTCTCTTTTCTTAGCACTTGCTTTTGAAATCCAAGATGATTGGAGAGTGAACAAATTTTTGCAAGGATCATAACTTTTTTCTTTCACAAGCCCAGTGTCTATAACATACACTATATCATCCAGAGCGACAGCAGTTTCAGAAATATTGGTAGAGAGAACAATTTTGCGACAACCATGGGGTGCAGGCAAAAAAGCCTCGTCTATCTCAGAGGATGTAACCAATGAATGCAGAGAGACTACCTTAAACTTTGATCTTTTATTGAAAAAAGAGGAAGCAAGCAATCTTTCACGTGTTCTAATTATCTCATCCCAGCCTGGAAGGAAAACAATGATGCTTCCATCTTTTGAATCAACACATATTTTTCTTATAACTTGTTCTATCAGAACAACATCAACATCTTTAAGGTTGGCTGTTGCAAGATATTTATCTAGTATATTTTTCTCTTCTTTGTCACCAAAATCATAATTCATGTGCTTCTTCAGCAATTCAACAGCTACTAGCTGGTTTTCCTTCTCAGCTATCTCCAATGCAGTTGTTCCATCTGTGGCCTTTAAATGGCAGTTCGCCCCTAATGATAAGAGCATGCACATATCACCCACTTTACCCTTTCCAGCAAACACCATTAATGGATTGAGGCCAGTTAATGAATGCTGATAATCAAAGACCTTTGGGCTGGCTTTACAAGAAACAAGCTCTAATAGTGAGCACCACTCATCATTAGACCAAGCCAAATGTATTGCTTCATCTAGAGACAGCTTCTCTACAGGACTAAGCTCCTGGTTATCTGCACCTGAATTTACAATAGAAAGTACATCCTCCAGGTAGTAATTTTTTACCTGACAACAGAGCAAGAAGATGTTGAAGTCAAATGTAATAACTTAGCAGTTAGTTCACAAAAGAATACTATATACATACTGGATACGTCAGCCCTGGAACATAGATGATTGGGCAGACACCAAAATATTGAGAAAATCTTGCAGCATCAAAACTAGCACTCATTAGTATCTGCAATATCAAACAGATGGGAACACAACAGTTACAGAGCTTGGTAAAAATTAAAAAAATATATATGTGAAGAATTAATGATCAATTGACGGGGTGCACAAGATACAACATATATGTATATGTATATGTATATATATATATATGTGTGTGTGTGTGTGTGTGTGTGTGTGTGAGAGAGAGAGAACATACCAGATGTAGGTGGGGATTTGAAGTCAGAATCTCTCTGTATACAAGTTAAAAAAAAATAGAACCTATCAAAAGCCAATATAAATTTATACACAGCATATCAAGGTCTCTATACAAATATATTTGAGACTGGGACATAGGGAACAGGATAATTATTCGGAATCCAAACCATCACAGAGCCAACTAACTCATCTGGTAAAACCACAGGGCCATTTCACACTTTTGTTATAGCACAAACTCGGACACACAATGTAAGAAATATAGGCACAGATATAAAAAACAGAACAAGATTCAAATGATAATCAATATTTGTGTATTCATGAGTATTCACCTTCCAAATATAATGAAAACATACTAAGATTATTTTATGGAAAATTTTAAGTAGACTGCTTCTAATGAAACTGAAAACATACTGAGAATACTTTATAGTCCTATGGATCAAAATCAAAAAAGTTGATGGTGGACCAAGATGAAATTTTTTCAGATCCGGAGAGACATAGGAAGTTGGTGAGAAAACTCAATATTAAAAGACCTAATATTTCTTATGCAATAGGATTTGTTAGTGAATTCATCCAGAATCTTCACATTAACCATTAGAATGTTGTAATTTGCATTCGTAGATATATCAAAAATACTAGTAACAATTCTTTTTTCTCTTCTTTGTCTACTTTGGAGAACTTATCCTTTGTTACCATGATCAATGGCTATGGGATCCCATCACACGGTGTTGGTACTATTCATTGGAATGCAGTCATTCATATATTGAAGTACATTAATAGTTATCCTAGCACAAGCTTGTTACATGGACATCAATCATACTAAAGTTGTATGTTAGATACAAATTGGGTAGGATCTCCTTTTAATACAAGAAGATCCACTTCCAAATACCCATTGGTGATAATTTCATCTCTTGGAGAAGTAAAAAACAAAATGTTGTAGCGAGATGTAGTACAAAAGCATAATATCAAATTATGGCCTCAGCTACTTAAAGAATCGCAATTTGGAAAGATCACTCAAATTAACAAAACTCGTCTTTCATGAAAACACAAAATATATTGATATTGATTGTCATTTTATTAAAAAAAGATTGCATTTGAAGATATCAAGACTGAGTTTGTTAATTCAAATTATCAATCAGCATATATTTTCACTCAATCCTAGAATGATACAAATAGATAAAATCTTGATTGTAAATTTAAATAAATCATAATGATGTTCAATATATGTGTGTCACCATGTCCCCATGTCATACGTTTTGGAGATTATAAGTGTTTGTTTCCATGATTCAGATCACTCTAAAGAAGCAGATGCGAGTGTCTACACAAGCATGAAGTAGTGTCAATACCATTATTATCTGCAGCAAATATCATTCTAGGATGAAGATACGGCCAGACCACTGTAATTTGAAGATTAATATCATTCTTGTACTCACAGTTTTAACAGAATGATTAAGTTAAATAAGCAAGTCCTACAAACATTGATTTTTATTATAGAAACAAGGGTACTTATTTGTTAATGTCCCAATAGCCATATCATACTTGACTTTATTTTATAAAATGTTGATTTTATTAGAAGACGGGATACAAGATGAAAATGCTAAGAAAATAACTTATGATGCGAACAGAAAATGATGAACAAAATTATGAAGGGCATCAAGAAAAGAAACAAAAATTAATAAAATTTAGATGAATCAGAAATTAAACACGAAGTAAAATTTTAAAAAAAAAGAATAGTAAGGAAAGGAAAGAAAAGGAGATTTTCAATGAAATGCAGTGAACAGCATAAAAGTTAATTGATTGCCAACTAGAAATCTCCACACACTAATCTACAGGTACAGCCCAATTTTAAAATCAATTATATGCTGCAGAAATTGTATTTTGATATTTAATGGAAATACACTAGAGTTAAATGTCCCCTTCACCTGAGAATTGCCAACATGAGGTCTGAGGAACTGTCCCTTTCGTCAATGTCATCCTGACCAAAAAATGAATGTCATCTGACATACCAATTTAATGAAAAAATGGAAACACAGCATATGCACATCTTATGCATGATGAATGAAGACACGATAAATGAAGACAATTGAATTTCACATCACGAAAGTTTTTTAAGAGAACCATCAACCTTTTTTTAATACATAATGTTATAATTTACGTATTCCTTTAATTTTTGCTATCATCATAGCTGTGTACTGGGCATCTAAATTCATAAAATCTAGTACTACACTAGAATTTGTTTTCCATCCAGATAATAGTAAGAAGTTATAACACTCAGATTCCTATTGTTTTAGGGGCCTACCTATGCATAATTCTTGAGTTTAACAAATAATAGAAGCACAAACGTGAACAATTTATTGAAGATTAAGCACGTGTTGAAGCTCTAACAAATGATAATAAAGGTGAAGTCAATAAATTACCATAATTATGTGAGTCATACTAGAAATGTCACCCTTCATATGCTGTCTCTTCGAATAATGGGAACCAGTAGAAGCCAAAGCCTTCAATAGATCTCCAGGAGTACACAGCACAATTGATGAGTGCATTCCACCTTGGCTTCCAAACGGCACCTGGATCGTAGTTCAAAATATGAGATGAGAGTAAACATGAATATAGGAATGAATACTGAGAAAAAAGGTATTGAGTACTGGATTTCTCAAGAAAAAGCCACATAGAACACAGTCTGTAAAATAATCATTCACACACCACAAAGAGATAAAGGAAAAGGGATAACATGTACTGCTTAGTTTAAATTAAATTATAATTGCTTTTGAAAGTGCAGAACATATTGGTTTCAAATTAAGGGTAAATCAAACAATTGTAACCTATACTTATCATATTCTCTCAACATAGTGATAAGAAGAAATGATATTGCTAAATTTCCCAGTTAAAAGAACACTTTCTCAGTTTCAACCTATAATAAAAGGCTCAGAATACGCTTAGAATTGGCTTTATAATTGTTGAATGTATCATAGTTTATAATATTTTGTGATTATGTTATTCGTTCTGTATTGTTCACCGTCAACCGCCACCCATTGTCGCCGTTGCCACTGTAACCGAAGCTACCTTCGCCAAAAACTCGCCAAAGCCGCCATCACCGGAATCTCATTGAAGACGCGAGATCCAAAATCTCACCAGAAACTCGTCAGAGTCGCTGCTGTTGTCGCTATTGTCATCAATTGGATGACAACTAGATCTATGGATTTGTCTCCTACCACTAGGCCCAATCCGTCTCCTGCCATTATGTCGCCGGCAACCGGATCTATGGCTTCTTCGGCTGCCACTATGCCCAATCCATCTATCTATACTAATTATGTCAATGTTCATCTTTCTATTGACAAATTGGATGGAACTAATTATGACACTTGGGCCTTAGATATTAAGTTATGGCTCAAGAACTAGAGCAATAACCCAAGTTCTTCATGTTATTGGCTTACATGACCTTCATGATGATTATGCTCATGTCCGTGATCAGATCTAGTGTTGAAGCTTATTTGGCTTAAACAAATACTTAAAGAATTGCAATTTGGAGAAGTCTATCAAATGAACCTCATATATGATGATCAGGTTGCTTTCATATAAGTCAAATCCTAACTTTCATGGAAGGACCAAACATATTGAGATCAATGGTCGTTTTATTCGAGAAAAAATTGGGTCTAGAGACATCAAGACTGAATTTGTTAATTCCAGTGATTAATTAGCAAATATGTTCACTCAATCTTTACAGGGACATAGAAGTGATTATATTTGTAACAAGCTTGGTACATATGATGATTTATATGCACCAGCTTCAGGGGGGTGTTGAATGTAACGAACTTAGCCCATAGTTTATATTATTTTGTTATTATGTTATAGATTTTGTTATTATTTTCATCTATAAATAAGTACCCATATATGTGTATTTCACACAAGGGATATCAATCATATATTTATTTTCTTCACTTCTTAACAATAATAAAGTTGTTTCAAGTTGTACCTAGTTGCATTTACTTGTTCCCTAGTCTTATCCCCAAATCTAAAAATTCTATACCTAAGTATGCAGATATAAGAATTTTGAACAATCACTTTAAAATATATTTTCTCTTCAAATTTTTCTAAAGTTGGTATCGAATTAGGTGGATCTCGCTTTATTTGACTACCTTACTTATACAAATAAATTGAAATAATGATTGTCACTACGGGTGAATTATTTTCCAAAACCTTTAATTAACTAGATTTAAAAAAAAAACTATTCTAATTAATATTGATTCCAAAATGTAGAATATTTTTTCCTAGAGGATAAGTTAGCAAACAAACATTTTTCAAAACCAAGAATCAAGGTTTAAGCCGTAAATCACAGTCATAGTCTATGACAACTATAAAATAATTTAGCATGGGAAAAGGTTGTACTTCTTTATTTTATTAATGACAAACTCCTAGTACACTTCATCCAAAAGATTCAATAAAAATTGTGTGCATCATACGAGCACAAAACATTGGTCCAATCTTTCCAGTGTCCAGGGATCATACAAAAAACTCGAATCCAAAACAGAAGGACAATAAAACCTATAATACTAACAAAGATTAAATAAATAAAAGTACCTTGTATCCAACATCGTTTCCAATAACCTCTCCTCTTTCGCTGGATATTCTCTTGGAAACTAAAGACAAACACAATATTGTAATTATAATATAATACAAAAGAGGAACTGTGAAAATTATGGTTGCAAAAGTTACACACCTGAAATAGCCGACATAGATTGTAGTTGAGTACAAACTATTTTGCAGACCTCACCCTTAACCCACATGTGATCCAAAATATATTGCGGAACCTAAATCATATTTCAATATAAGTTTATCTGGTCATTTCAAAAAGAAAGAAGAATGTTTTACAAAGCATAGAAAGTTTATTGCAATATCACATATCATCTTTTAGGAATAATTTTTCATCAAGAGATTCTTGGACTTTTTTCTTGAACGACAACATTTTTTAAGATTAATCTTCACATGTTACCTATTTTAATCTCTATACTTTTCCTTCTTGGTTTTTTAATTAAATTTCAATATTTTAAAAAAAAATAGTCAACAATTAAAAATAACATTAACAAATATAAAATATAATTTATACATTTAAAATTATTTCCTTGTTACGAATTTTAGATACAAGATAATTATATATTCATAAGTATTTATTTATTTATTATCATATAATACAACACATGAAAAGCATATAATATGGCATAAACACAACAATGAGACTTATAAATTATAGGAGACAAAACAACTATACTATGAAATTAATTTGAGGTTAAAATGAATAAATTTTAAAAAATAGGAATTCGTTTTTTCCCAATTATCAAACTTTATATAAGTATTTTGGTATTTTTATTAATATGGGTATAATAGTTCAAAAACTAGCATTATAATCATGGAACATAGCGAATTATACATTTCCTATGAGGACAGTCGAGCTTTTTCTATTTTTGTTGTAGTTCCTTTCAGAATTTGAAGAACAAATATGGCATCAATTGAAGGTGGTTCAGGTCATGCTCCTAGAAGAGGAAATGGAATTGGAGCAAGGATTCATCCTACATGCATCATTGTGTATATTTCAATTGATGGCAAAGCAAGAGATGTGAAATGTAAATACTCGGAGAAAGTATGAACAAGTGAAAAATTATCAATTGAAGCATCATCTAGCAAGAACTCCAAAGGATATTGAAGCATGTATAGCAATTCATGAAGATGTTAAAAATTTAATGTTAAACTATTTACCAGTTGTAGCAAAGTTCGATTAAAAATTAAAAAGCAAGAAATTGGTGGTTAATACTAAGACAAGAGAAAAGTAATGACTCATAATAATTTCAAGAAAAAGGTTAGTTAGCCTTTACCAATGCCATTTTCAAGAAAAGTAAAAGGGAAGATGAAAATGTCAAGAAGCTCTATTTTTCTACAACAATGATATTCCTTTTAGCATTGATGAGATAAAAAAGATTGATGCTCATGTCGAGAGTTTCAAGAAGGAATTTCAATTTTTTGGTGGTCTTATAGCTCAATGTACACTCAAAAACCAAAACTCCAACACAATTATGAGAATCATGGTGATGAACATCCGAAGTTACAAAGGTTTGTTATAAGAGAATTGAGTTTGACTTGTAGTTTCTCGAATTGTGAGCATAATTGGAGTGTTATTGAAAAGGTAAAAATTTAAAGATGAAACTAATTTTATAATTGTCAATATCAGGGTATGATACACACTACAAATCGTATGATACAATCCATCTCCATGATATGAATTGTCCAAAACACTCATTTTTGCACCCGAATTGCACTTGTATTGTGAGAATCACTCTCGGGATTGCATGCAACGCAATCCTTGTTTCAATTGTGCCCTGAATCGTGGTAAAATTGCATTCAGGTTTTGCTCTTTTTTAAGGTCAACTTAAGCATAAATAGGTGTGTGTTAGTTGATCCATACTTTCCCCTCAGCCATTAGCACAAATTGAGTGGAAGAGCGGAAACAGTGGTATAGAGGAAAGAGTGGAACAACAGAACACTAGATGATTGTGAACAGCGGAATAATGATCGTGAACTGAGATAATAGCCCCTTTGACTCTTCTACAACACATGTTGAAGATATTGAAGGGGAAGAACTTTAAATAGAAGATGACTTGAGTGATGTAGAACCGGGAGAGGAAAAGCATACAATATGAATGATTCAAATAGAATTATTCTTATTTGGTATGTGTAAGCAACAACCATAGTCTACAATAATTATGCAATATCAACAACAACAACCACACCACTTATTTTTTGGATGGCTATATTGCAAAATTTGTTTAGTATCATATAGCCATGGTTTTAGGAATCTTACACAACAACATTGATTTTTAGGAAGTTGTGTTGCTGAAATGTGTCATAAATACACATAAATTCAACCACTCTATTTTACTATGAGGTTGTTTTCTTATTAATTGTATCTTTGCATGTTTGTCATATATTTATGTATGTGTTACAATTTGTAATGTTTATTATGAATCTTATGATTCAAATGTGAAATGATTAACAATTCAAAATATAAGCTCTCCAATAAATAATTTTTATCTAGATTCAACTATTGTGTGAAAGAGCTAACTTGTTAGAATAGCTTAACTTAAGATACATATTAATTAATGAATGAGCTAAGAAATCATTGAACTCTCTTAAGACTTTTCTTCATAATTTTCAACCTCCAGTTGGTATCAAAACGAGTGGTACTCACTATTTGCCCCATACCAAACCATATATAATGATGATCATGTCATAACTCTTCAGAAAGATACTCACTCTACCTAAAATCCCAATTCAATTTACATCTTTATCAATTAGCATTAGTTGTCTCCTTTTTATCTCCTTTGTCTCCAATGTGTCCTCTATTACTATTCCTAAAATTGTTAAAGAAACCGTCAATCTTCCTAGATGGCAACAAAACATTATTGTTCAAATTCAGGCTCTTGACCAGAACCACATATAAGAACTTATTCCTCTTCCACCTAGCAAGAAGATGATTGGCCACCTCAAAATAAGATTTGTTGCCAAAGGGCACACAGTTATATGATCTTCATGGTCAGGTAATCTCTTCATGGTCTTCAACAATCACCTCAGGCTTGGTTTCACAAATTCAACTAGATTGTTCAAACTTTTGGGTTGAAACATAGTGAACCAAATCATTCAATCTTATTGTCACAGTTGTCATGAGTACTTAATTGTGTATGTTGATGATATTGTCAACACAGAGAATGATGCCACTAAAATTTCTCGATGAAGAAGCATTTCTACAATCATTTTAAGCTAAAAGAAGGTACTTTTATTTCACAATGGAAATATGTGTTAGATATTCTAAAGGAAATGGGTATTATCAATTGTAAACCTATGGATAGTCCAATGGAACCAAATCACAAGTTAATGGTATAGTGAGCCATTCTCAAAACCAAAAAATTGTTTAGACTTGCCGAGAAACTCATTTATCTCTATTAATTAGACCTAAATTCTCTTTTGCAGTTGGATTGGTTAGTTAACTTATGTAGACTCCTTGTCATGATCACAAGAGTGTTGTCATTCACATACTCAAATACCTCGAAAAGGGTCCAAGACAATAATTGCTCTATGAAGACAAGGGAAATACTAAGATAATTAGGTATTTTGATGTTGATTAGGAAGGATCTTCCACAACTAAATATTGTGTTTTCATTGGAGGCAATATTATTTCTTGGAGGAGAAAGACACTTAATAGGGAGAAGCATTATTTTTCCTCATGCTTCAAGCTAATTCAATCAATAAAAATCATCTTTGTTTTTTCTCGTTTCCTCTTGGGCTTCTAAGTGCTAGTGTTCAAAAAAAAAAATCATTTATAAATAGAGCATACTAATATAATATATATATATATATGAAACTCAAGTTTCAAATCATTAGGTAACTGCATTGCACCGATCAAAATAATATAACAGCAAAAACATTACTTAGAATCGTTGACAATTGTTTATAAATGTAGTTGTACAATGTACAAAGCAGAATAAGGATGAAGCAAATACCTGAGTAGTCTTTCCACAACCAGTCTCACCACATATGATAACTACCTGCTTTGAAAAAGGTTGAAAGATAGGAAGACCAAAAAACATGCAAGCGTGAGGGTTGTGTTGCAATATATTGACCAATAAGTTGCATGTTCAAAAATAATATTACATCAAAACATTAAATTAACCTGGTGAGATTCAACCGTTGATGTAATGATGTCTTTGAAGGATGCGATTGGAAGCTTAGATCTCTTTTCTTTGATCTATATGAATAGAAAGTACATTACTAATTCATTATGATGACGTGGGTAACACATACAGAGGATGAGAAATAATAAGATTGAAGCCAACCAACAAAAGACATATATAAGGTTTATGAAATGCAAAGACAGGAAAAAAATTAACCAGTTTCAATTTAAAGGAATCCCTCATTCCATTAGAAAGAATCTCCAATCTCTTGGTAATTTCAACTTTGCTCATCTGAGGCCTGCTGAAAACATCATCTTTCTTTTCTTCTGTTCCATCAGTAGTATCACCAGATGCTTCAATCCTCACTCCCCAAAGTTCCTCATCATCAGGAGGATATTGCTTAAATAAATTTGCTAATACACGCTTTGATTGTCCAGAAAATGTGAAAGAAGGAAGATTCTCTAACTTAGGAGTGGTGTGAATATTCTTTTCACTCCTACACATGCATTAGTAGAAATGTAAATTTCTAGTACGGTTAGAAAGGAAAATTCATATGTAGTTTTATGAGCTTTACTTTGCAATTAGAAATTACCCTGAATTTTCAACTTGAAACCCCATTTCCTGGGATAATTGATGCACTGCAACACATTTTTCAGAAGATAAGTCAGGTTCAAAATTGTATAATATTACAAAGTTAATATTCTATGAAATGTATAACAACTACAACAGCATATGCCAAACAAACTGATATTAGTTGTTATGCCTACAAGTCACGTTTGAAAAAGAGGTAAAACAACAGAAGGCCTGTTTTGCACAAAAAGCGAGTGGGTGATCCAGGAATCATGTGGTGGGGCCAAAGGGGAGAGATAGGAAATGGGTATAAAGATGGGGGTACCCAAATGGAAAGGTGTCATTATTTTGGGGTTTTAGGTGGTAATATTGAGTAGAGGCTGGCTCTTCTCGTCGTCTAGATGTTTTTACTACTTCATGTTTGTAAGGAAGATTATTTCTGTCCATAGAAATTCATTGTTTCTTTCTTTTAGTAGAGGAATTTTCTTCTCATATCAATCCCAGGTTAGCTATTTCTCTTGTTTGATACCTTGGAATCATATAATGAGCTATATAATTATCCTTTAAATATTTCACATCTCAATGACACCTCGAGAACAAGCGAGAAAGATTCTAATTTAACAATAAGCAAAAATGCATGCTTAATTCACCAAGCATGTTCCGAAAAAAAGACCACTACAACATAGTAACTGCTTTCCTCAAAAATAATGACATTCATACAATATTTTTAAGTGAAACATTCACCTTTTGACGCTGAAGATTTTTCTGATGTCTGGGAAATCTGAATCATTGTCAATTCATCAATAATGGGATTTTGGTGTCGTGGTGCCTCTTTTATTTTGTGAATAGATGTTTTCTTTCTAATCCCACACCTATACAAAATGCAGGTTTGACATAAAAAAAAATATGTAAAACTGAAAGAAAACAAATAAATCAGGAACAATTCAAATCCAGGCATGAGACTATTATTCTTACAGATATAAATGGTAATGTTCAGTGCTGCCTGGAGGACTCACCCAGAAAAGTTACATGTAAGCCCCATTTTTAGGGATAGCTGCTCCACAAGAGCACGATCATTAGTAGACAGTTTATCTTCAAAATTGTACACTGCAGTAAAACATATCATCCCTTGAGGATTTTAGGTATCAAGAGCTTTCAAAAGCTAGCCAAAAGAATTCAAAATATTTCAACCACCCAAAATAATTACATACCAAATCCATATAAAAGATCAAATTAATGTGAAATGTTTAGTTAAGGACCAATGAACAAGAAAATCCATTTTTCTTAAATAAAAATGAGGCACGTCATATTTCTTCATAAAATAAATAATAGCCCCAAAAATACAAACATGGGCATTGTAAACGAACCAAACCTTCATCTTTACTTTCGAGCAGTCCATGCATCTGACATGATAAAACAACCATGTTTGGCCTATTGCACTTTATGATCTTTCAACAACCCTTTGATGTATTCCATCTCCCTTGTTAAGGATTGGAAATTCTAATTTCATGATATGTAGGAGCTAGTAAATGTGGACCATAAGCTTCAATAGCATCAATAATGTCTTGAAAGCTCTTCATTCAAAAAAGGTTGAATGACAAGCCAACTTGGTACGAGAAACAAGCAATATACTGATGGACTAAAGCCTTCAAATTCTTGTCCCATGCCTCTTTGATATTAACTTGTCTTTATTTTTCCTTTTTTTCTCTTCTCAAGCAAGAACAAGATTCCTACAAAATATATCTATTGGTCCTTTTTCTCCATTTTTTCTCACTTTAGGATTACAAGCAGTGGAAAATTTAACTTGATCTACAACGTTTGATTCATCCAAAGTATGATAATATTATCAATCAAGGTCATTTCTATTAGATGATGTTGAACTAGTTTGTTCAATTGTTGCCATTGAGTGTCATTGAACTAAAACTAAAATCAACAAAATGGTTTATTACCACATAAAAAACATAAAGGAATAACGAAAATCAAAAAAACAAAAACAAAAATTAAAAAAACATATGATAAAAAAATAGAAGGAAAAGCCAAGAGAAAATTACTCAGAAAAAATAAAAAAAAAATAGAGAAAATAAAAAAATTAAACAAAAAAATAGTGGAGTAAAAAGAAAAGAAAAAATAAGAATAGAAGAAAAACTAGAACAAGAGAAAATGGAAGAAAGAAGGAAGTTGTGACAATGAGCAGCCACAACAGTACAACAAGTAGCAACGACAGTGACGAGGAAGAGATAAGTACAAAGTGAGGTGAGAACTAGGTTTGCAGGAAGGGGCATTGTTACTCTTTCATTAGGGTTTAGGTTGGGTTTGGATCATTAAGGTTTAGGCCACATTATTGGGTCTTGTATAACCCATTCAAAAATAAAATTAGGGTTTTGCCTCGAGTCGAGTAGAGCCAAACAGACCCAAGACTTCTACTCGTGAGATGTGATTTCCGCGACAACCGTTTTGTGAAGCCATTTCACGATGGACAAAGCAGTCACCATGTACTGCCATGTAAAAATTGATTCGCCATCGCGTTGCTCTGGCGATCGACAACAAAATTAACCCAAATTTCCGCCATGGTCAATAATCAACAACACTGATATATCTATGGGAAAAGTTTTAAGTAGATCAATTCTCCAATAAGCCCAACTTTTACAGCATATACCCATTAACAACCAACAATCTTCTTCCCAGGGGAAAGGCAACAATACCTACAAAATACTTATCCAATTATACTTGCTGAAACCTCCTTGCAACGAAAGACTTTGTTTATATAACTAGTACCAAAGTTTTACTGTCATCAATTTGAGAACTAGATCGCGATTTTGATAACACTGAGTACATCTAATGAAAGTTGAAACTAATGAAATCATTGGCTAAGTATTTTTGTTTCACTTTTAATGTCAAAATATATGTATACAACATATGCAAACAAACAGACCACACTACCTCAAAAAGATAGAGAAATGCATTAGAAATAGCATATTATAGAACTTCTAGAGGTGTTTGCCTAGTTGAAAATGACAAAGGTCTGAACATTCTTATTTTGAAGCTTTCTACTCTATTGATCTTTTTTCCCTTCACTTTTAGGACATATTTCTCCTCTTAGAGGTCATTGGTTTCATAGTTTAGGTGTACATTCCCAAGATCGTTGAGATGGCCATATACAACATTCCTAATTTCTATGTTCGTTGTGTTCTAGAAAAACATTCAAATCTAAATTTATTCCCAAGTGTATGTGTGTGTTTTCAACAATGTTTACACCTCTTCATTCCCACTAATGAGAGAGACAAGTAATTTATTCCCATGACAATGATTGAAACAATACAAAAATGGGTAGTGAGTTCTTAAAGTGGGTAATGGGAAGTATGAGCAAAATGAAAACTATATTTTTGGGGACATTTTTGTTCTATAATCACATAATCCAAGGAATAAGGTCTAAATGATAACAAAGAAAAGTATAATGTTTTCATAAGGTCATTCACAATTATCTTATTTTGTAACCCAATTATCAATTCATTTCCCACTCCCTCTAGGTCCTATCATATGAATATCAAAAATTATAGAAATATTAAATTCTAACAAATAGAAATTTACACGGTAACAACTTTCCAGTTCATTAATGTAAACCTACTCAAAGAAAACAGTTCGGAAAAAATCAATTAACTACAAAACTACTTCTCTTTAGAAGAAAAGTACATCTCATATAATCATAATTTCTTAATAAGACAGATAAACCATACAAAAAGATTCAATGGGATTCCGCATTATTCTCACCTTCATCATTTGAAGCTGAAAATTTGTGTAATGTTTGGGAAATCCAGATTTTTTTCAATTCACAAATTTCTGCATTCTCCTCTGGCGTCTCTATGCTCTTCCTTTTCCTTGACAGGAAAGACTGAATCCAAACAAAATGGATGCAGAGTCTCAGGGACAATGAAAAAACTATATACAAATACAGCAAAAATTTAATAAAGAAAGCTAATCCAAAAAAGCCATGTCTCAATACATTTTTTGAGGATTTGCTTTTCAGTTTGAAAACAATTATTTTCCTCTCACCTTCAATCCTACACAAAACAAAAGACTCAAAGTCAATAAAGAACAACAAAAACATAAAACAGAACAAAACACATTAAATTAATCTACTCCTTTCCAGACCTGATAGTATAAATAATTCTAACTGTGAAAGCAAAATTCACGAGCTGCATTTAGTACTCACCCAAAGAATCTTACACCTAACTTCATGTGGTGGCATAACTCCTCCAGTAACTGGCGCTCTTCACCCGAAAAGTCACCATGAAACATGTAAACTGCATAGAAATACTGACTGTAAATGACAACATACAACATAATATATAAACACTACTCGCAGACAAAATACATACAGTGTGCAAGCAATACTATCATCCTTGAGAAGAATAATACTAACAAAAATAAAGTAACACAAGCGTACGCTCACACACACGCAAGGCAAACACACGCACAAAACTAAGAATAACAAAGGAATGCACGAGTATGTGTTCACACAAAATATATACAACGCAAGCAATCTCGTCCCTTGAGAATAATGGTACAACACACAGAAAACTGCAAGCAATTTGAGGTTCTCCAAAAGAATAGGACAACACCCTCAGAACTAAGATTGATACAAACTAAATTTCTTACAAACTTGAGTCAAGTGAAGGAGTAAAAACGAAAGTGAAAGAAATTAAAGTAAAACAAAAACATAGCTGACCTTGATCGTTGGAGGTTATAAATACTTTCAGAATTTTCAAATACTTTTGCAGGAGAACTTTGGAGCGTACGTCGATGAAGGGATTGGGAGTGGCAAGTTGGTTCGATGGTTCAGCCTCCTCGGTGTTCGCCATATCAAAAACCCTAATCCACACAAAAAAGAAGAAGAAGGCGCGTGAAGCAGAGACATTAGCAGAAAGAATGAACACAGTCAATGCAAACAAATTATTCAGAAGAGGAAGTAAGAGTCCGCTTAAAGAACTACCGAAAAACAAAAAAGCAAGTCACTGATTTTACGTGAGAAAAGAAAACGGAAGACCGACCTCGACTTCTCGCGGTGGTAGTTGATGCAACCTGAACTAGTGGCGGTGGTGAGAGGTGGCAGCGGCAAGGCGTGAGTGGGAGGAGTAGTGGCGGCCTCGTGGTGGCCGCGTGACTGTGATTGTGGTCTGCGCCGAAGCAAATTAATTTATAGGTTAGGTTTACGTCTGCGGTTACACTTGCTAGAAGCAACAATTTCAGGAATCCATGGACTAAATATGAGAAATCCGAGGGCGGTACTTTATTTCACCGGAGGTCTTTATCATTTGTTTGGTTACTAGTTAGAAAGGGAGGGGACTATTCTAGGGTTTTAGAGACAATAATACTTTTTGTTATTAGTGAGGATGGGATTTAAAGAAAAAACCACATTTAAAAACGTTGTTTGGATTAAAAACATAGAGTGAAAGAGAATTTTTATTAAAATTTATAATCTATAGTTATATATAAAAGATACTCTATTATAACTGTTTTCTATATAAATTTGTTTATATCTTATTTTTTTATTTTATTTTAGATATTTTAATTATTATTATTTTAAGTATTTATTAAACAACTAATTATTCTTATATAATTAATTGAAGCTTATTTTATTTTATTTTAAATACTAATATACTTAATTTCGTAATAAGTAGTTATTAATTTTAAATTTTAAATGTGAAGTAGTTTATCAACGAAATAGTTTATTAAGCATAGTTTTTACTACGTCAAACATTTTTTTTTTATATCTTTATTTCTCTTAAAAATTATTTTTATCTTTTTTTATTATTCGATTTAGTTGTTATTCCTTCTTAATATTTATTTTTTATTTCTTCTTTGTGAAAAAAAATGAACATAATAATGATAAAAATAAAAAATGTGAATACACTTCACTCTTTACCTCTGTTTACTTTTACTTTTATGAATGTACTGTTCACAGGCAAAATGAAGAGATGTAGTTTAGGAGAAAGTCATGTCAGCATCCCTTATTTTCAAATTTACCCTAATTTAAATGTGCCACAATGCTTCATTTGAATGTATTAGTATTTAAATTTTTTTATTGTACAATGTTTAAAAAATATATATATATAATATTTAAAATAAAGAAAAAAATCATCATAAATTTTAAGGAAGTTTTAAGTTTGTTTATTATTTTATAAAATATAAATTATGTAAATAATGATAAACCA
>Ga0123341_1001482_pt1 | contig 17745 bp, 25 predicted proteins | sample Turbeapinknodule_FD_89959 | JGI IMG/M metagenome (GOLD analysis project Ga0123341, IMG submission 89959) | Root nodule microbial communities of legume samples collected from Mexico - Turtle bean Mexico pink nodule | ecosystem: Host-associated > Plants > Roots > Nodule | place: Mexico: Nepantla...
ACCAGCAACAACAGGCTTAGAAGACCTTTGCAGTACACCAGTAGAGTATTCCAGGTAATGCCTTGTGCTTTGTGTAAAAAACCTCAAAAATATTTGTTTCAATGCCAGCTTCTTGCACCATGATAGCACCAAGGCACCACATCAGTTGGCCGACAAAATTCCCTTAGCCTAACCTCTTCCACCACCTGCTTTCCATTTTACTTCCTCCACCCTCCTTTACTTGCCTAGCAGATTCTACAACTCTCCTACAATACTAGTGTTGTGCATCATTTGTATTACTAAAAAAATACATCACCAGAGGAACCCCTAAAACCTTCATCTGCCTACAGCTTTACAAAACTGCACCCCAGCAGATCCACCCTAGCAAACCCTGCATCACCTTACTCTGTTTCGCTTGGTGTCCTCTAACCTGTTTTCATACCATCACCACAATTTCCTGCTTAACTTCATATTACTTCTTCCTAACCTCATCTATATATTAGGTACATGCTGCTAATTTTTATTCAGCATTCTGCAGCAGGAGCAATTCTTCAATCATAGGTGATATATTAAGCACACACTAATAAGTCCACACAACAGCTACCTTGTATCCAGGGCACCCACAAACCACCAGCCTCAACCATTTACTTGTAGCTTCTAATACATATTAAAGGGTTCAACATCCAATATGCAAAGGAGTAGCTAAAAGAGTGACCCATGTGCTTTAACCACAGCCAAGTCTTGAGCTGGACCATCTGGAAAATCTCCACATCTACTACCCCTTGATTAAAAACAACGAAATTCCTTTGCTCCCAAATACATGTCACTATAGTTGCCCATACACCTTTCCATAAGAGATTTTGTCTACTGCTAAGTTGGGATAAGTAGAAACTTTCAAAGTGAGTCAAGATAGCTTTATGTTGTACAAACACAATGCCTATCCATCTAAACCATAATGACCACACCCTCTGAGCAACAACACGTTCAATGAAGATATGTTGACATGATTCCTCCTTAGTTTGACATACAACACATAAGTTTGTGTTCATGATCACCCCTCTCCTACTCAAGCACTCCCTTGTAGGAATCCTACCTAGAAGGACCCTCCACGTTGTGGTTAACACGTTGGGAAAGGTTTTGATTTTCCATAGGTTTTTGAATACATCCTTTTGAGGACTTCTGTTAGGCTTAGCTATACATTCATATGTAAATTTTACAGAAAACAACCCCGAATCATCAAACCCCCACACCTGTATATCTTCTTGTTCCCTTGACAGCCTGACACGTGATATATGCGTAGCCAATTCTGTTTCCAACATGATTTCCCACTCAAATCTAGCTCTCCTCCAGCTAAATCTCCAATTCCATATTGAGTCTACCCAAGCACCAACCTCTTCCACCTTTTGGTCCTGGTTCATAGAGAGCGAAAAAAGTCTGGGAAATAATGTTTTGAGGTTACTATTACCGACCCATGCATCCTCCCAAAATCTTACTTTGTCACAATGTCCTACTTTCCAGACTACTTATTGTTGAAACCAACCTGCTCCTTCTCCCTCCGTACAAATTTTATGTAAGTCTCTCCACCACTAGGATTGGAATATTATTGGTGATTGCGGGCAGTCCAGATCCATCTCATACTTTGATACCAACAACTCCTTCCACCTCCCTTTCCCTTCAGATTTCAGGCGCCATCTCCATTTAGCCAGGAGAGCATAATTGAACTTCCTTATATCTCTGAACCCCAATCCACCCTCCTCTTTCGATTTACACAACACCTCCCAGCTTACCCAAGAAATTGGCTTCTTCTCCCAACCCCATAGGAACCCTAAACCCTAAACCAAAATAACACTAGTTTCTCTTCAATTTTACTTTACAAAAAACATGCCGTTTTAATAATTCAATTTAAAAAATCTAATAATCTCATTATAATATAATTCATGTTAAATGTTACTCAAACTGAATTTTGTAAAATATTTAAAAATAAGTATAATTGAATCGAAGATCTCCGCCGCGGAAACCCTCCATCTCCCTCCCTCTTTCTCACATTCTTGATTCGTCCAATTTCAAGATTTAGGGGCACGAAGGTGTTGGGAAATACAGATCGGTAATGCGAAGGTGCAACAACTAACTGTTGGTGGCGCGCAGTGCATTAAGGCTTGTGCGTCACGACATGCATTGGTGTCATGCGAAGTGCGCGACAGGTGAGCGGCGGTGAGCGTTGCAGTGCGTGCGGAGCACGACAGTGGTGGCTGCAGAGGCTTCTACAGTGGTTTGGTGTGTGCACAGTGGTGGGTCGTTGGTTGGTTCTGTTGTTGGTAGCGTTGGTGCAGTTTCTTCCATGTGTGTTGGGGAAGTGTTAGCCTTTGGGAATGGTGGAGGGCTCTATTGGTTTCCTCATCCCATGGGCTAGTTTGATGGATCAAGAAGTGGTTCCTAATAAGAAAGCGTTTCTTATGTCAAGCAAAAGGAAGACTTTTACTCAGGCATTGGGAAATACATGTGACATTTCTTTGTTCGAGCTACCTACTCCTTGTATTAAGGGAGACATGATTGTTGTCTGGATTGATGAGACAGATTACTTGGCTGATCTTGAGCATTGCAAGATCCATCTTCATGGTCAAGCTATTCTATCTAAGGGGAATAATCCTCTCACACACCTTCATTTAACTACAAAGTTGCAACCGGTGTAGAAGGCTCTTGGACCTTGGAAAGCAATTCCTCTTGGGAATGATTTCTATGAGTTTGAGTTCGCTTCTTTAGAAGACATGAGATGGGCCCTCGAGATGGGTTCCTTGAAGTTATCTCCCGATTTCTTGAGATTTTTTTCCTGGACAAAATACTTTGTCTCAACTACTATGAATAGTACAAAAACTCAGGCCTGAGTTAGAATCTACCATTTTCCTTTGGAGTATTGGAAATAAAGGGCGATATTTTCCATCATTAGAGGTACTTCATTGTCTTTGGATGAACGTCCAAACTTTGCTTTTGTAGCTGGTGTGGAATATGAATGGCTTCCTCCCTTTTCCTCTCATTGTAAGATGATTGGGCATGAGCTTGCTCAGTGCCGGGCGATCCATGATCAGAGTCGTGTCCCTGGGCCTCAACATAAACCTTCTCAGAAGACACCTTCTAATGAACGGGAACAGGGGAGGATCGAGGTCTCTAAACAACATAATGAGTATCGAAAGAAAGATCCGCAGCCGAAGCCCGTGGAAGGCTCCACTGATATTTTGAAAGTTGATGCTCTTGGTGGGGTTAATGCAGGGTCACCCTTGGGTCACCTTGCTTATGATAAAACAGGTGGAGTGGAGGATGATTTTGCATATATGACTCTTCCCGAGGATGCCTCGGATCATGATAAGTCCTCACCCAGGTAGGGGTTGTCCACTCCCACTTCGGATTTCCCAGAACCAGGAATGCTAAGGAATTCACCTGTCATTATGCATGCCAAGGGCTCAGATTCACATTTAGTTATGAATCTTATTGATGACCATCATGTGGAGGTCTCTGCTCCTGTGGTTGTACCATCTCCGTTGCGTCTTACCTCTCCTCGGAGGGATAAATCAATGAATATACTAAAGCACCAAAAAGACTCCTATTGACGATCATAATGTGGAGGTCTCTACTATTATGAATGGACCATCTCCGTCGCCTCAAACCAACCCTCGAAAGGCTAAATCTCTTAGGGATGTTCAAGCACTATCGTTGGCCTTGCAAAATCACTTTTCCTCTCTTGATGGTTTTGAAACTATAGATGTGGGAGGCAATCCTTATATTGGTGCATCAACTATTCTGTTTGCCATTGTTGAAATTAATTATGACCATATCACGGTTGAAAATCAGGTTGTTTCAAAATTTTGGCCTGATCCTAATGAAATGGAGGAGGATGTCAGTGATATTGGGGAGGAAATAGTTCGCCCTAAAAGAAAACCACGGAGACCACCTAAGGGGATTGGTAAATTCAAAAAAACTTCTAAGGTAGTTCTCTCTACAAAGTTGCAATGAAGGTCTCTTCATTTTTCTGGAATGTTAGAGGACTAGGAAACCACAAAACTGTGGAGATGTTGATTAGTTTGCTTAAACTACATAATCTCCTCCTGGTTTTTCTTGTTGAACCCATGATGTTGTACATTAATGCTTTCGACGTCATTTTCAAATTTATTAATATGCATTTGGTGGGTATGTCTTCTATTGTTAATAAAGCTGCTAAGCTTTGGTGTTTGTCGGTTCATAATCTTGTCCAAAATTTCTTGGTTAATGATCAGTTTATTTTTGTAACTTGTCTTCTGCATGATAAATGTTTTAGCTTGTTGGTGTTTATGGTGCTAACACATACTTGGCTAGACGGTTTTTGTGGAGGGATCTTAGTTCCTTCACAGAGCCTTAATGTATTCTGGGAGATTTTAATATTGTGCTCTCGGCGGATGACTGTAAAGGGGGGTGTCTCCCAATCAGGTTTCTGGCAATGAATTCCTTTATTGGATTAATAATAATGATCTTTCTTGTATGTCTTTTACTGGATCTTCTTATACTTGGTGTAATGGAAGGAGAGGGTTGCATAGAATTCATAGAAGACTAGATAAGGCTTTATGTAATGGAGTGTGTCTAGATGAATCAGATTCTTGTACTTATCAGGTTCTTGTTAAAAATTGTTCTGATCATTCTGCTATTCTTTCTAGTCATGCTAGTAATTCTTTGAGGAAGGTTAGCAATTTTCGTTTCTTTTCTATGTGGCTTCAGGACACTTCATGTCCGAAGCTTATTCGTGATTCTTTGGCTAATAAGGTTGTTGGTTGTCCTATGTTTATTTTGCAACATAAGTTAAAAAGGTTGAAAATTGAGTTTCGAGACTGGAATAAAAAGTCTTTTGGTAATGTTCACAATGCAGTTCTTCTTAAACAGGGTCTCCTCCTTGGTATTCAACATAACATAGAGACTACTAGTTTTCCTGACATTGATGGGCTACTCTGTTAAGAAAAGATTGCTAAGAAGGAGCTTTATCATGCTCTTCATTGTTAATATTTGTTTTGGAAAGAAAGGGCTAAGATGTTATGGTTCAAAGATGGAGATTGAAATACTACTTTTTTCCATGTTATGGTCAAAAGGAGAAATAATTCTAGTGGGATTCATCGTCTACGGATTGATAATGAGGTTATTGAGGATCCTAAACTCATTGAGGATCATATTTTGGACTTTTATAAAAATCTTTATGCTGAGCCTATTTCTAATGTTCCAGATACAAGTAGTATGGAGGAATTTATTGGTTCTTATATTCCGGAGCTAGTTTCCTCTGAAGAGAATATAATGTTAATTAAATGTCCTGACTTTTTGAAAATCAAGATTGTTGTTTCTAGTCTTAATGGTAATAGTGCTCCTGGTCCTGATGGTTTTTATGGTGTTTTCTATCATTTTTGTTGGGACATTATTGGAAAGATGTTTGCAATGTTGTTCAACAGTTTTTTAAACGAAATTGGATTCTCCCTGGAATGAACAGTAATATGGTATCTCTTATTCCTAAGACTCGGGGTGTTGACTCCATTAAAGATTACAGGCTAATTGTTGTTGCTAATTTTAAGTTTAAGATTATTTCCAAGATATTGGCAGATAGGCTTGCACTTGTGGCTGCTAGAATCATTTCTTCTAATCAATATGGGTTTGTGCAGGGTAGACAAATTCATGATTGTATTGGTATTGCTTCTGAAGCTATTAACATGCTTTCTAAAAAGGTTAGAGGAGGTAATCTAGCTTACAAAGTTGATATTCATAAAGCCTCTGACACTGAGTTGGAAGTTCTTAGTATTACTTTTGAAACGCTTTGGTTTTCACCCTTTATTTGTCGATTGGATTAGTACAATTCTCCGTTCAACTATGCTTTCTATCATAATAAATGGCATTTTGGCGGGTGTTTTTTCCTTGCAGTAGATGTGTCAAACAAGGTGATCCTTTGTCTCCTTTACTTTTTTGTCTTGCAGAAGAAGTTCTTAGTAGGGGTATCTCTAAGCTTGTGAATGATAAGAAAATTTTACATATGGCTAGTCCACAAGGTTATCTCACTCCGTCTCATATTTTATATGTTGATGAAATATTTGTTTTTTGTATAGGGGATACTAAGTCTCTTAGAAATTTGAGTATATTTCTTTAAACATATGGTGATTTTTCTGGTCAATATGTTAATAACTCTAAAAGTAGTTTTTTCACCATGGATAATTCTACAAGATTTGTCACCAAAATTCAACGTATTCTTTCTTGTATTCATGGTTGTTTTCCTTTCAATTATTTATGAGTGTCTATCTTTGTTGGTGCTCCAAAGTGTCGATTTCTTCAACCTTTGGTTTATAAAGTCAAATTGAAGCTACCATCTTAGAAAGGTAAATCTCTTAGCATGATGAGTCAGATTCAATTGGTCAATACGGTGATTACTGGATTTCTAGCTCATAACTTTAATATGTACAAATAACCTGTTTCACTTCTTAAGCAAGTTGAGCAGTGGTGTCGAAATTTTATTTGGACTGGTGATATTCTAAAAAAAGACATAGCTACCGTTAATTGGGGGACGATTTGTTCACCTCTTGAGAATGGAGGTTTGAAGATGATTAACCTTCATCATGAAAATTATGTGTATCTTCTTAAGCATGCTTGGAACTTTGCTTATAGCAACAGGCCTTGGTCTTTTCTTTTGAATGTCAGGGTTCTTAAATCAAAATACGAGTTTAAAATGGTTTATAGATCCTCTTCTCTTCGGCCTGGAATTAAGCAATTTTATTCTACTATACTTGACTATACTTCTTGGATTGTTGGTACAGGTGCTTTTATTGATTTCTGGAATGATAAATGGTGTTCTACTACTTCTTTAGCAAATGTTGTAGGATTATCTAATGGTCTAGCATTTCGGATACAGTCTCTCAGTTTTGGACATGCTGTGATTGGAATATTCCCTTATCTTTACAATAGATGCCTTATTTTTTTAATCATATCATGGTTAGGGAGGAACATGATATTCCTAATTTGATTCTATATGAGTCTAGTTGTTTCACTCTTAAATCGGCTAAGACTTTTTTCTTGGAACCAAGAGTTCCCTATGGTTGGGGTAAATTCATTTGGTTTTCATCTATTTCGTCTTCCAAAACTCTAGTACTCTAGAAGGTTTGTCATGGGTGGCTTCCTACAGATCAACATATTCAGAATAAAGGTTTGCATATATATTCTATGTGTATGCTTTGTGAGAAGCATGAGAAATCTATTTAGCATTTATTTTTTGAATGTTGTAATGCATTGCATATTTGGAGTTGGGTTTGACAAATTTCTCTTATTTCTCATTTCTGTAATAAGGATGATCTTCTTTCTTTTATTAAGAGTGATGGTAGTCCTTTGGTTAAATTGATTAAGCTTGTTGTGATAATTTTTTCTATTTGAATGATATGGCGTATGAGGAATTATGCTCGATTTCAGGATAAGATTGAGGTTTCTAGGGGTATTTCGGTAATTAAAGATTTTAACTTGTCTAGTGGGAAATTCATCTAAAGCTTTAATGAAGAATGACATGTCAGATTTCAACGTGATTTTTGGTATTAATATTCGTAGTGGTAAATCTCTTCATCCTCTTCCTGTTCGATGGGAGTTTCCTTCGCTAGACTGGGTTAAAATTAATATTGGTGGGGCTGCTTGAGGGTATCCTGGTCTTGCTAATCGTGAAGGTATTTTCCGTGGGAGTATGGGAGAATTTATTTGTGCTGTTTCTGCATTTCTTGAAGTTTAGACTGTTATTGTTGCTGAGTTTTATGGAGTTATACATGGTATGGAGGAAGCTCAAAAGATGGGGCTTACTAATGTCTGGCTTGAATGTGATTTTGCCTTGGTTTATGTTGCGTTCACTGCTAAGACTAATGTTCCGTGGATGCTTCGTAATCGATGGAATACTTGTCTTAATTACTATGGGAAAATCAGGTTTAGGGTTACTCATATTTTTTGTGAAGGGAATGCGTGTGCTGATAAGTTGTCTAATTTAGGATTTATCCATAGAGAATCATTTCATTGGTATAATACGCTTCCATCTTGTTTGTTCTTAGAATTCTTTATGAATAGGTATAGTCTGCCTATGTATCACTTTTGTTAACATATGAGTTTTTGTCTAGTCTCCCCATATTTTTGTATTTTCTTTCTTTTTTTTCATTTTTTAATAATATTCTTTTTCATGTCATAACAAATGATTGTTGTTACTCGAGGTGTGCGCCTAGCTGAGATGTCAAATTGCATAGTAATGTCTAACATGAAAGCTTTTATAAAAGAAAATTTTACTCAAACTTTTATATCCTTAAAAAAATATTTATTTTTCATATAATTTTAATAACATTTATATATTTTTAATTTTTTAAATAAATTTATAATTTTTCATTTTAATAAATTAGATTACATTTTTATATTTTTTAATAAAGTAATACTTAATTATCTTAAATAATAAAATATGAATATAATTATATTTCAGTTAATTGTTCCTGCCGATTGACCAGAACGTGCTTTGGGCGTAGCTGAGACTCACGTATCAAGGGCACCTTCGTCTTGGTTCCAGAACTTCACCCTACACCGCCGTGAGTACCTGAAACAGAGAGAAGAAAGGGCGCCCTCGCGGTCGTTTGCACTCCGACGATCAAGTCAGTAAGCAGAAAACACCAAGCACCTCCGTATCGGAACACCGTGACTGCGATGTTCTGAAGGCGCGTAACTGAATTGTAACTAACTTTTCTCTCTCTCCAATCACTCGTGCGTACAGTGAGTGCGCTAGCAAAATGATTAGAGTGTGTGTGTAAACATACCTCACTAAGCTTTCAGAAAAAACTTATATACCTTGGGTTTCAGTGCTTACTGCCACGTGGCCTTTCTGACTTAAGTGCAACTCCACGTGGAAGGCCTTACGACGCTGTAACCCAACTTAGGGAAATCCCAGTTGGGACGTTGACCAACTAGAACGCCACGAATGCCCCTTTCAACAACTGGACATATCTCAAGTATGCTGCCATTTGTGGATCCTTGGCTTGGTGCCTGCCCCGTGACCAGCTGTGAATCACTCTTCGCCAGCAGGCTCCGCGCACCCATCTCCTTGGCTTTGAATGCAAACCTCAGGGCCTGCTCAATCAGCAAACCGTTTGGCCCCTCCAGGACCACACCGACTCCACTTCCTTGCTGATTAGAGGACCCATCCACTGAAAGCACCCACTGGGAGCTCACCTCTACCTCTTGCTATGTGCTTCCTGGCGAGAGCTCCCCCAAGAAGTCCGCGTATACCTGCCCCTTGATGGACCCCCTGGACTCGTACTGGATATCGAACTTAGACAGCTCCACTGCCCAGCGGACCATCCTCCCTGCGACATCTGGCTTTTGCAACACCTTCTGGATGGGGAGGTCCGTCGTTACCACCATCGTAAAGCATTGGAAGTAGTGATGGAGCCTCCTGGCCGAGAACACCACTGCCAGAGCTTCTTTCTCTAACGATTGATACCTCGCCTCCGGCCCCTGCAAGACCTTACTTACGAAATATATAGGCTTCTGAGTCTGGTCCTGCTCCTGGACGAACACAACACTGATCGCCCATTCGGTCACCGCGAAGTACAGCCGAAGGGGCACACCTGTCTGTGGCTTGCAGAGCATGGGAGGAGCCGCCAAATACTCCTTAAGCTTGAGGAACGCTGCCTCGCACTCATTGGTCCACACGAACCTACTATTTCTTTTGAGGCACTGGAAGTAAGGATGCCCCTTGTCTCCTCCAGCTGATACGAATCTGGACAGAGCGGCCATCCGCCCTGTCAACTGTCGCACCTCCTTCACCGAGGCGGGACTCCTCATTTCCAGAATCGCCACACACTTGTCGGGGTTCGCTTCTATTCCCTGCTCGGTGAGCAAAAAACCCAAAAACTTACCCGCCTCAACTCCAAAGACACACTTTTCTGGGTTCAGCTTGAGGCGGTACTTGGCTATTGTGGCGAACAGTTCTTCCAGGTCAGCTGTGTGTCGCCCTCTCTCTTGGGAGGTCACCACCATGTCATCTACATAGGCATGCACATTTCTACCCAGCAAAGGTGCAAGGATCCTATCCATTAATCTCTGGTAGGTGGCGCCTGCATTCTTCAATCCAAACGGCATGACCTTGTAGCAATAACTACACGTCTCGGTCATGAATTTCGTTTTGCACTCATCGCGGGGGTACATCTTGATCTGATTGTACCCCGAGAACGGATCCAAGAAACTTAGCATTTTACAGCCCGAGGCGCTGTCCACCAACGCGTCGATGCTGGGCAGAGGATACGAATCCTTGGGGCACGCCTTGTTCAGGTCTGTGAAGTCCACACACATCCTCCACTTTCCGTTTGCCTTCTTTACTAGCACCACGTTGGCCAGCCACTCAGGGTATTGGATCTCCCTGATGTGACCGACGCTCAACAGCTTCTTAGTCTCTTCCTGTACGACGAGGAGCCTCTCCTCATTGAACTTCCTCCTTCTCTGCCGTACAGGGCGGACCTTGGGGTCCATGGTGAGATGGTGGCATAAAAAATCTGGGTCGATGCCGGGGATGTCCGAGGCGGACCATGCAAAGGCATCCAGATGGCATGAGATCACTGCCGCCACCTGGTCCTGCTCTTCCTGACTCAGCAGTCGTCCCAACTTGAAAGTCTTGCCACCAATCTTCCTCTCGACTACGTTCTCCACTGGCTCGGGTCGCCTATCTCGGGCGCTCTTTGCATGAGACTCGCTTCCTCAACCCTCTCTTTTAGGCATCCCCTCAGCGAGCGCTTCCTCCATGGGCGAGGCCTTCTCAGGTGCTTCTTCCAAGGATACCGCCCCCTGACGCCTCTTCCATGGCCACTGCCTTGGCGGGCGCCTCCTCCGTGGACACTGCCTCACCGGGCGCCTCCTCCGTGGGCACGGCCTCGGCGGGCGTCTCCCTCACGGGTGGCGCGTCCTCCACGGGCTCTACCAACATTGGCGTATTCACACTGGGTGGGCACTCCATCACCATAAACACTCATCTTTTCATTTTTTGGCTATTCTCATAGCACTTCTTTGCTTATTGTTGATCGGATTTGATCACGATCACTCTGCCGCTGAGGTCAGGCAGCTTCAGCTTCATGTGCCATGTCGACGACACCCCCTTAACCTATTCAGAGCTGGCCTCCCCAGTAGAATGTTATACGCTGAATTGGCGTTCACAACTAGGTACCGGATGTTCTTAGTACGCGACGCCGTTCCATCTGTGAACGTCGTCCTCAGCTACAGGTAGCCACGTACCTCTACCTGGTCCCCTACGAAACCATACAAACACCCTGTGTATGGCCTCAGCAGATCAGGGGACAACTGTAGCTTGTTGAATGTGGACCAGAACATCACGTCCGCGGAGCTGCCCTGGTCCACGAGCACTCGATGTACCTTCCTCTCGGCGGTGACGACCGATATCACCACGGGATCATTGTCGTGGGGTTCAACGTCGCGGAGATCAGCCTTCGTAAACACAAGGTCTATGTCCAGCGTGTCGTCCGCCCCCTGCTCGGCCACCGAGTTCACTAATCGCACACACCTCTTGCGCTGAGAGATAGTGCATCCTCCTCTTGATAAACCACCAGATATGGTGTGCACCTCCCCATGGATGGGCATCTCATGGGCTTAATCCTCTTCTGGTACTTCCAAGGTCGTGGCCGCAGAGGACTGAGTCAGATAATTCTTTAGAAACCCACTCTTTACTAGCTCATCCAATTGATGACCCAGGGCCAAGCAGTTGGTGATGTGATGCCTGAACGCTTGGTGGAACTCACACCATGCGTCCTTGTGCGGTCCCAGCACTTTATCAGTCTTCGCGGGAACCCTCAGCCTATGCGATGTTAGGCACGACGATGAGGTCCTTCAGCTCACTACAAAGTTGTGCCTAACCGGCCTATTCCCATCTGCACGCCCCCTCGCCTGGGGCTTCCTCACCTCGTAGGGGCGCTTCCTTTCTTGACCTCTCCTCCCAGTCGTGGCCTCATTCACCCGGGCAGGCTGTGCACGCGACTGCGCTCTTGGGCGTGCGGGTGCAACACTTGCACGTTTCTCGCACACCTCACCTTCTGTGGCAATGTGCTCCACCGCGCGATGCCTAATCTCTACAAAGGTTCGGGGGCGGTTCCTGATGATTGATTCGCAGAATGGTCCAGGGCAAATCCCCTTCCTGAACGCATACACAATCATCGGTTCTTCCATGGTGCCAACCTTCACCACCTGCGCCCCGAAGCGGTTGATATACTCTTTCAACGTCCCCCCTGATACTGCTTCACATCAAAGAGATCATACGACACCAGCGGGGGAGCCTGGTTTTCGATGTACTGCTCCCTAAACAGTTGTGAAAGCTGCGCGAAGGAGGTGACATGGCCATCTGGAAGGCTAATGAACCAATCCATTGCCATCCCTGTCAACGTGCTCAGGAAGAGCTTGCACCTCACGACGTCAGAACCGGCAACCAGCATCATTTGCGTATGAAATGCAGTGAGGTGTGCCTCAGGATCGTCCATTCCCGTGAACGTCACCTTCGGTCCTACGAAAGTGTGCGGGATCAGCGCCTCCATGATAGACTGCGAGAATGGCATTGGGAACTCCCTAGGTGGCGTGAAACACTCGCGGTCCTCTGTTTCGCGACTCCCGGGGTGGTTGCGCAACCCGTGGCGCAACTCCTCGTTCGCGCGACATAACTCTTCATTCCTCCCTTGCGACGCTGCAAGATCCACCTGTATGTGCTCTTGCTCCGCCTTTGATGCCGCATTGCCTCTTGAAGGCCTTGCATCATCTCCATGACCTGCTGCAAGGTCATGTCGTCACTTTCTGCGTGCGTCGTTGAACTTTGCCTCGTTTTTCTCATTCTTCGCGATTTCTTGGAGAACTTCGAACTGTTACTGTGAATCTTGGAAAATCCTTCGGCAAAACTGTGCAAAACCGAAAACGATCGGTGGAAACTGAGCAACACTGGAAAACAATCGGTAGAACTGAGCGAATCTGAAGATAATCGGTAGAAACTAAACGAAACCGAAAAGAAACGGTAGAACTGAATGAAACTTCGAAGATAATCGGTAAATCTTGCAAGATTCTTGACAAACTTCAACGAAACCTTCTGCTGAACTTTCAACTACTTGCGGTGGGACTGATGTTTTAGATCGGCCCCACGGTGCGTGCCAAATGTTCCAGCCGGTTGACCAGATTGTGCTTCGTGCGTAGCTAAGATTCGCGTATCAAGGACTCCTTCGCCTTCGTTCCAAATCTCCACCCTTCGCCGCCGTGAATACCTGAAACAGAGAGAACAAAGGGCGCCCTCGCGGTCGTTTGCACTCCGACGCTTAAGTCAGTATGGCAGTAAACACTGTGCACCTCCGTATCAAAACACCGCAACAACAATGTTCTGAAGGTGCGTAACAAATTTCTAACTAACTTCTCTCTTGTTCTCAAATCACTCGCGCGTACAGTGTGTAAGCGTAAATGACTTAGAATTTGTAAAATGTCCAAAAATGATAAAACGTACCTCACTAAGCTTTTAGAAAAGCTTATATACCTTGGGTTTTAGTGCTTCTGCCACGTGTCTCCTTATGACTTAAGCGCAACTCTGGGTGGAGGCCTTACGACGGTGTAATCCAACTTAGGGAAATCCCAACGCGTAAGTCTCCCTTCCTCGGAGTGCATCTGGCGCGGGGGGTGACTACCTGGGTGCCAACTCATGCGCCCCAGCCTCTAGTCACTTGCCCTGGGAGTATCTCTGCCTTCCTCTCGTACCATGCATGTAGATTACCCCCTGGGACGTGGCCCTCTCCCGGGTCGTATCTGTCCCAGTGGTTCTCCATAGGTGGCATGCACTGCCGCGTCTCTACACCTCATGCGTGGGTACTTCACGAGTCAGGTCTCTCCCTGCTGGTACTGGGAATATGGCTTTGAAGCCACCTTTCTCTTCTCTTTATTACTCTTCTGAGGTACTGAGGCCCGAGGCCTCCACGCCCTTACCGTGCCGCCTCCTCCACGGTCACTCCTACCGTGCCGCCCCTTCCACGGTCACTCCTACCGTGCCGCCCCCTCCACAGTCACTCCTACCCATGGGTATCGGGGGGTGGCCCCACCTAGCTGTAGGCGCTTCCTATGATGCCACCTCCTCCATGGTCGTTCCTACCCGTGGGTATCAAGAGGTGACGCCCATCGGATGCGAATGTCCCTCGATTCGGACCCAGTCAACGCCCGAGGCTAGTCAATGCCCGAGGCCGGTCAATGCCCGAGGCCGGTCAATGCCCGAGGCCGGTCAATGCCCGAGGCTGGTCAATGCCCGAGGCCTGAGCATCTCCCTTCTCATCTCTCTGTGCCCTTGATGGGTCCCACCAAGTGTTGACTTTGGTTAACACCCGAGGACAGGTCGGTACAAATCTCGATTGGAAAATCACACTCATAACTAGTAGAAGACGACGACTCAGACACAAATTCATCAAGCTTCCCGACGAACTAAGCAACCCTACTCGGCCGATGATGATGAGGATCCCAAAGGACATCCCTTTACTGACTAAATCATGGAAGCGCAACTCCCCTCCAAATAAAAGGGACTGAGCATCAAACTCTATGATGGTTCCACAGATCCGGATGAGCGCCTGAACCTTTATAAGACTCAGATGAATCTCTACATACAAACAAGGTCGTGTGGTGTAAGGTTTTCCCCACTTCATTCCAAGAAGGGGCGCTCAATTGGTTTACATAGCTCCCACCAAACTCAGTGGACAGTTTTAAAACCTTGGCGAAAAAATTTAGCATTTAATGCGCAATGAGCCAACCGCATCATATGTCACCTTTAGCCCTCCTTAACATCCGACAAGAAAAAGGGGAATCCTTGCGTGCGTTCATGGAGAGATTTGTTGAAGTCTCTCTAAGCATCAGAAACCTCATGCCAGAGATAGCCATGCATCATTGATCTCGATAATCCGACCCCACAATTCATTGACAATCTAATAAAGAGATCGACCAAAAATCTTAATGAATTGCGGAATCGGGCCACTAAGTTCATGCAGATTAAGGAATTGCGCGACTTCTACAAAAGTGTTCGACCCAAAAACGGATGAGATAAAGGAAAGGAGAAAGGCAGGGGAACCCGATCCATATCCGGTCGGTCTAACAGGTTCTAGGAAAATCGAATTCCTTGGTTCCATACCTACACCCATTGAGTGTTGCAAGGCGTAAATCATGGATGAAGCCTTACAGGTCGAACTACTCCCAGCCTGAAAACAATTGCAAAGTTCGAGAAGCATCAATATTTCTAAACACTATCGGTAGCATCATAACTTCGGCCACATGAGCAAGGGATGTCAAACATTGAAGGACAAGATAAAAGAGTTTATTGAAGTCGACCATTTGCAAAGGTTTGTTCAAACAAACAACAGCTCATACCTGTCCTCACAAAGGGAGGGGTATCCTCCTAGGGAATGGAAAAAACAGTACATACGACTTGGATGAGAAGGATCACGTTGTTTTAACAATGACCAACGCCCTACCAAACAACGGAGAAGGAGCGAAAGCCCTGTACGTCGGTCTTGACCTCAAAGCGAGAGCCCTAAAGGAATGATCATTCGAGGTGTCCGGGAGGTCATCAACACAATAGTTGGTAAGATCCCACTCGGAAGCATCAGTCAAAGGGAAGGACAATCACGTAGAAGTCCTTCCATGGAAAGCAAAAGTCCCAAACATAGTGCGGGGTACAAAAACACTATCACTGGAGGATTTGCAGGAGGAGGATGTTCCCTGAAAGAAGCACCTTCGGGCCATTCAGTCGGTCCACTCAATAACCACTAGGGACTGACCGAGGATTCTTCCAATAAATTTTACAGATGACGACTTCACCACCATCGACCCAACTCAAGACGACCCCATGGTCATCACTGTGGAGATTGACAAGTTTGCCATCACCAAGGTCTTTGTGGATAAAGGCAGTTCAGTTGACATTCTGTACTGAAAGAATTTCAAGAAAATGAGGAATCCAGAATCAGAAATCTAGCCCTACGATGACCATATTGTTGGATTTTCTAGAGAACGAATGGACACGCGAGGTTTCATTGACTTGTACGCCACGTTTGGTAAAGGCAACTAACTTTGAAAAACAATATAAATGATATATCTTATGGTAAATGCAAATACTTCTTATAATATATTGCTCGGTCGATCATCCATTAACTGCCTGAAGGCCTGTTCACTCCCCACCTTGCAATGAAGTTCCCATCAGCAGCAGGGGACATAGTTACGATCCAGGTCGTTCAAAAGACGGCTTGCGATTGCTATGTCGCAAGCTTAAAAGTTGAACCAACCAGTTTGCTTTACAAGGCTTCACCGCGCAGACGGTCCACCAGAAGAAGAGGATACTGGCCAGGATCGGATGTTGAAAGCTGTGCTTGCTGTTGCTGAGTTGTCTTAGATAGGATTTGCGGTAGATTGAGTTTTGTAATCCACTCTTGATTGAATCCAAAGCATAGGCATTCTCAATCTTTTTAAAAGAAAAGTGTTTTTCAAACTAAGTGAAAAATAACCGATTGTTTTGTCGAAACAACCAATTGTTTTATACTTAGGTGTTTTTAGAAAAGGTTGAAAACTGTTTTTCAAATGGTTGAGCTATCAAAACAGAAACAACCGATTGATTAGAGGAAACAACCGATTGTTTGTTTTGGTACCATAACAGAAAAACTGTTTTGTGCTTTGACTAAGCGTTAAATGATTTTCTAACTGTTTACGCTTCAGTTTTTAATGCTTTAACCAATCTTTAAAGGCAATTAATAGTTTGTTAAGATTTGATAACAAACAACTTTGTTTTAAATACAGTAAAACAGATTTGGGTTTTACACACAAGTTTTGAGATTTTGAAAAGTTGAGATTTCTTACAGATTGAGTTTGATCAAAGAGTGTGAGATAGGATTTTCTCTTGTATTGATTTCAGATTTGCTTCTGTAACAAGTGTAATCCTTGTATTTGTTGAAAGAAACCGTTGTGTGTTTGCTAAGAAGTGTTGTGTGTTCTTGAGGGGATCAAGATCAACAATCTTAGTGTTGATGTGTTGACCAAGAGAAGTGTGTGTCTTGAGGGGATCAAGGTCACTTTCTTGGTTGTGTTGTAAGTGATCTAGGTTTGATTGCTTAGTGGATTTCCTTAGTGGTTTCTGAGAAGACTGGATGTAGCTCTGGGTTTAGAGTGAACCAGTATAAACATCTGTGTGCATTCTCTCTATCCTTAATCTCTTTAAATTCAGTTTTAATATTTGCAAACTTGTATAAACAACCGATTGTTTCTGCGAAACAACCGATTGTTTTTTCTGGTGCTGTTGTTTTTGCTTTGTGTTTTGGCAAACTGAATTTCTTATCAATTGTTTCTTGAAGTAATTTCATTCTTGCCTTAAAAGTTTGTGAAAACCCTCTTTAAACAATTCACCCCCCTCTAGTTTAAAGCCATCCTTTCTAACAATTGGTATGGTTCTTGAAATTTATTCAACTGTGATCCTAAAACTATTTTTTGATGGCTGATAGACTACCTTTTGGGGAAGGTGCTTCAATCAACAGACCACCTCTATTTTGTGGTTTGAACTACCAATTTTGGAAAGTGAGAATGAAAATCTTTATGGAATCACTTGATAAAGGAATTTGGGATGCAATTGAAAATGGTCCTTTTGTCCCAAAGTTTGAAAAAGATGGATCTGTCATTGAAAAGCCTTGGTCTCAATGGACTGATTCAGAAAGCAAGAAGGCCAAATTCGAT
>Ga0123341_1001483_pt1 | contig 17745 bp, 15 predicted proteins | sample Turbeapinknodule_FD_89959 | JGI IMG/M metagenome (GOLD analysis project Ga0123341, IMG submission 89959) | Root nodule microbial communities of legume samples collected from Mexico - Turtle bean Mexico pink nodule | ecosystem: Host-associated > Plants > Roots > Nodule | place: Mexico: Nepantla...
GGATAAAAAGTTGCAAAGAAACTTGGAAGGAACGAAGAAAGGAAAAAGAGAAAGCCAACACTTTTTAAATTTTGATAATTGAAACTATTTCGCTATGATTGGGTCTACATCAAGAAATTTTATTTAAAGGGAATTCGTTAACCGAATCTAATTTGCACTAATTTTTGGAAAGAAACTAAGGATAAATTTTTGTTTTGGAATTGAAAGATATAAATATTTTTATTTAAAAGAAAAACTAGAATATGAAGAACAAAGGAACTAGCAATATATAAGGAGAACTCTATTGAAGTAATTGGGAAAGTTTGGAATATTTCCCAAGTTATTTATAATCTTCAAAAGTGTTTGTTATGTTATCATATATTTTTCTATTTTTTTTTTATCATTAACATGGTTCAATGAATTGTATGAAGCTATTTTTAGTTGTGTGTTTATTTCTTCGCATTTCTTTAAAAAAAATTGTTGAAGTTTCTAAAAGAAAAATGCGATTTTAAAAACTTTCAAGTTCTTGTTAGGGTTTAGCGTTAGATGTAACCAACTAAACTCTTATGTAATTAGTATTGTTTATATTTATATGTCTTTTCATTCAATGTTAGTAATGATTCTTATGATTTGATCATCGTAGCTTGATATTTGATTTATTCGATATTGACAAATATTTTTTGTAATCTTGAACAGAATCAAAATACCTAATGAAGATTATATTTAGGAATGGAACTTGACTCAATAGTTGTCTTAAATTCTTGTTGTGAAAGAAAGTTTGCTTATTAAGTGTTCAAGGAATTATCGCTTAATATGAAGATTAGGCTCATTTTACTAAGGAATTAAGGTTTGATTATATTTCTAAGGTGACTTTAACATTAAATTGGAAAGAATTTGAGTAATTATATACATAAGAATGAGATTCAATGAAGTATAACCCTAACAATAACCTATCATGTCATTTCTTATCTATATCCATAGTCAAGATTCAATGTTGCAACCAAAAAAAAGAAATGTAGTTAATAAAAAAAATATCCTAAAAAAAAAATCAAGTTGAATGAAGGAGGGTCTCATGAAAAAATTTAAATACCTTTTTTTTTTACATTTTTTCTCTACATGTATACACGCTATAGTCCATAAATAAAATATTTTGAAACTCTAAAAATACACCTCTTACTTTTCTAAAATATATTTACTATGAATAGAAAAACAAACAATATATAATTCATTACAGTAATCTACCAAAAAATTCTATCACTCTTGTTGACAAAAAAAAATAGCCCAATCTATCGCTTTTGGAAGTTGAAGGCCTTGATTGAGACAGCAAAAATAATAGCAAACAACCCTGCAAAACCAGAAACCATGATTGCAGAAACTCCTATGAAGTCATGTCTGAAACCAAAATAACTTCTTAAGAACTCTTGCACTGAAACATTTTCTAATTTCATCACATTGGTTATATCTCCAAACTGTGAGGCAACCAACCCATATATGGTCCATGCCACAGGACATGCCCAGTAATACCACCTCCACCACACAGGAATGCTCTGTTACAAAAAAGTTAACAAAAGTGAGACATCATAAATCTTGAATTCCTTCATACATATTATGTATTCAAAGTTATGAGGTTGTGACACGCCTCTTAAATGGTGTAAATAGTGTATTCGTGTCAGACACATTATTGAACACCGACACTTGTACGACACTCACACTCGCGTGAAACAAGTATCAGTAAAGTGTCAAATTCAAAAAATAACTTAAACATACTTGTGCACATAAATCTTTATTGTCTATTTATATAATTCATAATTATATAATATATAGATCTTGTCTCGTGCTCTACATTTTAGAGATTATATGTATTTTCGTGTCCATATGCAGTGTCGTATCAGTATCCGTATCAGTGTCTATGTTACATGTGTTTATGTTAGATAGATTCAAAGTTTGGCAATACTTACAGGTCGTGCAATGACAAATCCTGAAAAGAGGTTCCAGATTCCATAAAATGCAGAAGCCACAACCGAAGCAACATGGTGATTTGGTGTGACTGCCACAGTCATCATGCCATAGAAGGTGAAGTAGCACAATGTGAAGTACATGAAAAACAAGTACCAAAAAAACTTCTCTAAAGTCCATTCAAATCCCATCATGGAATACACTATGACAGAATATGTTGAAGCTTGCACAAAAATATAAGGTAGCTCTATTAAAACCTGTGACAAAAAGGAGTGATTTGTGTTAAAATGGGTGTGTAAATTATACTTCCTTTATGAAAAAAAGTGATCTCATTACTTGTGCAAGTGCATAAGGAAATGCAGAATACATTCCCGCAGCTCTTTCTCTGTAAAAAACAGTTCTTCCAATGGCTACTACAGGTTGTACAGAGGAAGAATTTTGGACACCAACAAAGAGAACAGCATTATACATTGAACCCATGGCATTGAATAGGTCCTGTCTTCTAGAGCTGCAAGCCAATGAAAGGAATCAAAACTTGAATACAAAAGCAAAATTAGCTAAATTTGATAGATTATTTATCTTTTTAAAAAAGTTTTCATGTTAGACATCACTATGACATCTCAAACTGAAACCTCAAGTAACAACAATCATTTGTATCACATGAAAAATGTATTACTATTTGCCTTACTATTTTCAAGTTACAAAAATTTGACTTACTATTTGCCTCCAAGGTCCCAAAACATAGTTCCAAACATCAGAGCTGTGACAGTAGTTGAAAGAAATCTGACAGCAGTATATGGTGGATTTCGCCAATATGACCAATGTTGTTTCCATAAGCAAGCTATACATTGAACCAAAAGTGACTGAGCGTATTGAGTAGGAAACTCAATATCTTTTGATCCATGACCAGGGTTGCCAAGTTCTGCTATAAGTTGCTTGTTTCTCCTGAAGAATAGTCATTAGTGTATAATAGTCTAAGCCTTTGTCCAATATGAATCCATACACATACATGTGTGTATGTGTAAGTATAGTTAATAGAAGTTCCTACTATACATATTAGCTTACCTGTAGAGCTCAGAATTTCTGTATATTTCATGAAAATCAACACCTAAAGTAAGTTCTTGTGCTGGAGTTGTGACTTCCAACATCCATGTTGCTGGGTTGTAGCCATCTTTGATTTTACTAACCCCTTCAATGCTCTGGCCAATACAAAAGAATGAAAAAGAAGTAAATACTAGCAAAAGTATAGGTATCTACTTTAAATAAGAGGGATGATATATCGACAACCTGCTCTACTATACAACCTCTGATTGATGATATAAAAAAGAATATTTTTGTTATTTCATAAAAAAATTGAAATTTTAGAAAAAAAAGAGGATTGTATACTGGAACAAGGTTGTCAATGTATCATTTTTCTTTAAATAATGTTGAATTGAAGAGTCACCAACCTCAAAATATTTGATCAATTGGCTAGATTGGCGTCCCAATGGCCCAACATATATTTCTTGTCCTCCACGCTTCATTAGGAATAACTAAAGTAACATGTAGCATATGTTAAACACAAAGCCTAATAGAGAAGAACTATGAAACACTTCTTGAAATATCTTATCATACCATTTCTCACCTCATCAAAAGCTTCAAATATGTCTATGCTTGGCTGATGGATGGTGCAAACAACTGTTCTTCCTGTGTCAACTGTGTTCCTGACTGTTCTCATAACAATTGCTGCAGCTCTAGCATCTAACCCAGAAGTAGGCTCATCCATGAAAATTATGGACGGATTAGCCACTAGTTCAACTGCTATTGTTAGCCTCTTGCGTTGTTCTGTTGAGAGACCACTCACACCAGGCAACCCAACCAGTGAGTTCCTCAGTGGGTTCAACTCCACAAGTTCCATGACTTCCTCTACGAACATCTAAAACCACATTCAAATCCATAAGTTACAACAATCATTTGTTTGGCTATTGAGTAGTCACTTCAGATCAAAATGCCAATTCTCTTTATTAGTATTAAGAGTGGATTTTAAGCCTAACTCAACTTCATAAAACCGGCTTATGAGGTAAAGTTTGCACCCACTTATATACTGTGAAAGACTCTAATCTCTAGTCGATGTGACATACAACACATTAACTTTGTCAATTGCTTTGGACGATATTAGTTTAAGAAAAAGGAAAAAACCATAAGGAGTTGTGTTTTGACTCTTGAGTTGTAACTAACCTTTCTAGTCTTGGATTCAACTTCTGCTGTCAAACGAAGCCATGCAGAGTATACCAAGGACTCATAGACGGTAACATGAGGAGAGTGGATATCATTCTGCTCACAATAACCAGAAATACGAGCAAATGTTTCTTGCCTTTTGGGATAACCAGAAACTTTTATGTTTCCCTCAATATACCCACCAGTTTTTCTTCCAGCTAAAACATCCATCAATGTAGTTTTACCAGCACCACTTACACCCATCAAAGCTGTGAGAACACCAGGACAAAATGCACCACTCACACCTTTCAAAAGCACCAATTTCTCCTCCCTCACACCTTGCTCCTTCATTTCCTGCCAATCTCAAGGATCATGTTTTAGGTAAATTTAACTAAAATCACTATTAGAAACCCAAATCTTAGTTATAACTTTCAAGTGACTTACTTGTGGCATATCAACAGAGTACACTATTTGATCAAATGTGATGGAATATGGTTCAAAAGGAAGAACCATTCCTCTATTCTTTCTGCGGCTACAACTCACAACAGAATTAGCACTTCCACAACTTTCTGCATGAATGTGAAAAAACTGTTCACTTAAGCACATACACTGAAATTCAAAATAGTAGATATAAATAAGATATATCACCTAAGCATGTTAATTCTTCTTCTCGAGCTCTCCCATTAGCCATGCCACCTTCTGATTCAGTTATTGTTGCCTGTGGCTTATCAAATGCTGCAAAAACAATGTATACGTGTTGATCTTGTGTTGCTTTGCTACAAGAATCTTGAAGAAACAAATGTGAAACTACTCACGATTTAGGTAAGAGAGAGCCAATGTGTACATAATGTTGAAGAGGAAGATAAACCCAATCAATGCCCCAATTCCTATCCAGTACCAATATGCATGTGTGAAGAACCCACGAGACTCCAAAATTTGAATTCCCAAAGTCTTATTTGAATTTGGGGTGAACTGTAATTGCAAAGCAAACATATTAGGCTCATACTTTTTTAACATAAAGTAAGTAATCTCTGTAGTTGCTGGTTAAAGAAATTACGTGGTTCCAACTATTTCCAAGGAATTCATTCACCACTATTGCATTCTGTCCATACATTAAAGGTGAGATCCAGTAACCCCAAATCCACCACTTCTTGATATCATCTATTTCATTTCCAGTTAAACAAAGAAGCATTAGTATCAACCTATGAGGCTCAGACACATCTCTTTAATATCGTGTTCGTGTTAGACACACGTATCAGACACCGACACTCGTAGGACACGTATTTCTAAAGTGTCCAAATCAAAAAATATTTGTTTAATTTCTGACAATTCTAATACGATTTTAACATAATTTTAAAACGAAGAAATACAATTTTAGAGATTATACATATCTCAGTGTTCGTGTCTGTATCACATAAGTGTCTGTGCATATCAACTACCATTATGAGATGATAGAAACAACTTCGTGGCACTATTAATTGAACTTACTTTTTGACAGAACGAAGCCACCCAATGCAAAAAGAATGAGAAGTGCAAAGGACCCAAATGTGTTAGCCACAATCATGTTCCTACCAAGTGCTGCAATAGCTCGGAACAAACCAGAAGACATTTGGTTTATCAGTAGTAGCACAAGGTACTGCTTTAAAAACCTACATAAAGAATGAGAGTTCAAACCAAAAGTAAAGACTACAAGCAAATAAAGCATAAATGGTGTTCACTGAATCGAAATAGATGAAGGGAACACGTTTACCTCCCAACATTTGGATCAAATCCTATAACGTAGTAGGTGAGAAATACCCAAACAGCAGCTTCTAAAAATGTAATAGGGATCTTGAGGATCCATGAGGGAATGGCATATGCCCATGAAGGATAAAATAGAAGGTCTCGTTGCTTGTAGAAAATAGGAAGCTTTACAATGGTCATTGAAATCTCAGCCAACCCATTAAACATAAGAATCACTACTGCGAAAAATAGAGCACCAGTATAAACACCTCCATCACCCATGTTATCCCGATGCATCTCAGTTCGCAGAAACATTGTCATGGTCAATATTGCCAAGGTGGTAAGCTATGCAAAGCACAGACAGAAAAATCAAGAGTAGAAACCAAGTAAGCAAAATCACTATAATTTCAAATATATCAGCATTGAACGATTATAATTCAATAGCATTTATCAGTAGCCATTCAAAGGTGAAACAGAAAAAAAAATGTGCATTGAAAGTTGTTTTTGATGTAAACAGAAAAATATGGTTTTAGAAAAAGTGACTAGAACTCACCTGGAACAGCTTGAAGAAGTAAACAAAGGAATTCCTTTTCATGAGCAGATACTCTCTTGAGATGTTAGCCTTCAACAATTCCTTCTTGTTCACGCCATACCTTTCAGTGGTTAACGCAGCTGGGTGGTTCTTGGACTTGTCAAATGGAGTTGCAAGCTGTTCTCCAATTCTCCTCCCAACATGGAATGACTGAAATGCCTCAGCAAATTCAGTAACAGTTACAAACCTGTATGGTTCATCTCTGTGCATCCAATACTGCTCTTGATCCTTTCTTGAGGTTACCTGTGACAAGACATCAGATTTATGTGCTTGTTAGAAAATTATGTAAAAGGTCCTAATGTGAAAAGTTATATATCTTATGATACCTAATGAAAATCTTATCGGATGGAGATTAGGAAAGAATAGACATAGGTTATGTCTTTGCAAAAAAGGTAGTTTCACTGTTGGTCATCAATAAAAGATGTGACAAGAAAAGAATTGTCAAAGAGATATATTAAGAAAAGAAGATTAAAGAAATGGTTTACATAGAAAATCTCATGAATCAAGTAAGTGCATATCTCTATTACAATGAACATATGGAATGTGAGAATTGTAATTTGTAAAATCTTTATAATGATATGTGCATTATTGTTTATTACTCTAAGTTTTTTATTTTACATGGCTTTCAGCAAAAACTTCATAGGAGAGATGCAAAAGAAAAACTTTGACTTACTTCTTGTAGAAAGTCAGCAACACCTTTCCTCTCAGGACATTGGAAACCAACAGATTCAAAAAATTGAAGAACATGTTCACGGGGTCCTTGGTAGACAATTTGACCATCAGATATAAGAATAATGTCATCAAAAAGTTCGTAAGTCTCTGGTGCTGGCTGGAGTAAAGAGATAACTGCAGTTCCATCAAGAATGTGAACATATTGCCTGAGAGACTTCACAATTTGAAAAGTTGTGGAACTGTCTAAACCAGTGGATATTTCATCCATGAACAGAGCATTTGCTGGTCCAACCAACATCTCCCCTGTAGTAACCCGTTTCCTCTGTCCTCCAGATATACCGCGCAACATTTCATCCCCCATCATTGTATCAGCACATATATCCAACCCCAAAATCTACATAGTATCAAAAGTAAACAATTTGTCGGTTCATTTCATAATTTAGAGTAAATTTGGCATATTTGAAGGCACCATAAGCATATATTTATACTATTCTTTGAAGCATGAGAGGACATTATTCAAGTGTTACCTTCAGAACATAATCTGTTACCAGACTTGCCTCCTGGCCTCCGGTTGCAGCTGCCTGGTATATCACAAGACAATCAGATGCAGAGATATTATATCCATGGCTACAGAGCTAGCTTAAATTAATGCAACATGAACTGATCATTTTATCTTCTATTAAGAAGAAGTGGACTTTAAGCATAATTCAACCTCATAAAACCTATAAAGTGAGGTTTGCACCCACTTATATAGCATGAAATGTCTTAATCTCTAGTCGAGAGTGACAGCTCATGCGTGAGACAACATATTATGAATGGTCCGATAGCAGGTAACCTGATAAGCCCAACAAACAATCGCTAGGATAGGCTCGAAAATGTATACCATATTAAGAAAGTGGACTTTAAGTCTAACTCAACCTCATAAAACTGGGTTATAAGGTGAGGTTTGCACCTATTTATATACTATAAAATGTCCTAATCTTTAATCAATAACATCTTTTTTACCTTCATGTAGACATCAATATCCGGGTCAGGCTTGATCTTTGCTTCTTTTTCTCTTCTGGCCAACTCAGATAGCAAGTCTTGATCATAACAAATAGTGAAGAGAAGCCACACATTAAACACGAATAAATCGGTATGGTGAAAGTAGGCATGGTTTGATTAAAAAGAAAGGGCAAATGGCTAACCATAACGTGTTCCAACTCCTTGGCACCTTGCTGAGAATGCCAAGGTTTCCCTCACTGTCATTTCTCCAATATGAACATCATTCTGGCTAATATATGCAGCTGTTCTCTGAGGAACAAACTCGTCCATTCCATGCCCATTATAACTCACTCTCCCAGATGCCTAGAGCACACAACAAAGGCATCAAAATTAAACCAAAAACCACCACCTTCTAATACACAAAAGTGGAAACAACACAAAAATTGTTTTTCACCTTAAGATTTGGATCAAGTTTTCCTGATAGGGCTAAAAGGAGTGTGGTTTTTCCTGAACTTGGAGGACCCAAAAGCAGTGCCATCCTGCGAGGTTTGATTATTCCACTCACGTCTTTAAGGATAGTAACATGTTTCTTTTTGCCTGAGAGAATATGGAGAGAAGTAAAGACACTCTAAACAAGCAGAGAGAGAAAAATTGTAAGAGAGTGAAGCAAACTCAAACAAAGAAACACAAAAGTCAGAGCTAGAATCTTCCAAATGTACCTCCACCATATTAGTCACAAAGTTCACAAAAGTAGGCAAAGCTCTGCTTCCCACATAAGCCTCTGCATCAACATGTAAGTGCTCATATCGAACTTCGATCGTTGGAATATCAATCCCAACTCTGAAAAAGCACATTTCAGAAACAAAATAAAAACACAACAGAAACCATATCACGGATTATCATGATACATTGACAACCTGCTCCAATATACAACGTATTCTCGTCTTTTTATATAAAAAGTTGAAATTTTAGAAAAAGGTTAAGTTGTCAATATATCACTTCTCTAACCAAAAATTGTAAAAGACAAGCATAAATCTTTACCTATCAATCCGTTCCTTGAGCTTCAACAGAAACTTCTCATTGTCCTCTTCAGCAACATTGATCAACCTGTCCAAAAGTTTCTGTCTTTCTCGAAATCCAAGTTCAGTTATGTCAATCTCACTGGCGACACCACGTGAAGTGGTCAACAGCCCTTTCTTCAAACGGTTGTAAGTGGGGAGTTTCTCAAGTGCAGCCCATTTCAGAGCTTCTTCATCAGCTCCCTCTTCATGCTGAGATGACCTCGAAAAACCCTCCATTATGCTCCTTCTCCATGCAGTAGAACTGCTCGCACGTAAACTATTCCTTGCTCTGTATATATCACTCCCCTCCATGCCCTCTTCAAGGAAACTACAACACCACAACCTTTGCAACTTCACACATGCACTCACAAACTTCTATGATGCGAGATGAACACTAAAGAACAGTGCTTTTTATAGCTAGTTCAAATGTACAGCAGCAAGAGCAAGTGCTAAAGTAAATATGAAAAAAGAACATTAGTTTTCTCTGATGTGTTCTCAGTTTTCCTAACAACGAAAATGGAAAGTGTGTGGTTATATACACAGATAACTGTTTACTCTTTCTTATGCAGAAGTTTTGTTCTCAACTTAGAATTCTCTTTGCCCAATTGTGTTCTCACATTGAAGTAGGAAAAAGTCAAAACTAGTTTGATAAACATAGCAGGTGGAAGGTGTATGTCCTGTGAGAAACCCCTAGAGTCAAGCCGTTGCATTAATGCATGCATGCTATTTTGGTTACTGACAATGATAGTACTTCTTCTTCTACGTGTTAATGGCCGGTATTAGTGCTACAACCGAATTTTGCTTTGGATGAATGGATGTTGTTGAAGGTTGAAAGTTGAGTCTCATTAAATGCATCTCATATCATTTACCATGGTAATACTTTTCACTTTCTCCTGCAGATTATGTCTTCCAATCACTGTGACAGTGAAGTTTCGTATATTTAGATTCATCATAAATTTATCTGCTCTGATGTTGTCTGTATTAATTACAGTTTTAAATACACTTGTATGGAAAAATGTTTTGGGAAAGAAAAACTTGAGATTCGGACACCCTTCTTAAATGCAGTGGATACATGTATCGGAGACCAACACTCATATAAGTATCCAATTCAAAAAATATTTATTGAATTTCTGATCATTCTATCACGATTCTAATACATATATAGATTCGTGTACTCGTCTCCTAGATTAGATCTAAGATGTAGTTAATTGTATAAAGATCATAGAAGAAGAGACATGGGTCGAGAGTTTATAGATAGTTACTTCAAAACAGTGCTTGATCAAAACACTTTTACTTTTAACATTCTAATGTTAAAAAAAGTAATTAGATTTACGTGGAAGATGTTGATCAATTTAAGAAGCGCAACGACAATCTAGAAAATTAGGTAGGGTATTCTCGAATAAGTCCAACGTTAGGAGGATCGAATCTAACGTTTAGCTTATGTGGTGGACCAACTACACGATGTTGGCTAAACTTAGTCTATTGTCGCATGAGAAACACTAACGGTACAGTTTTTTTTTTCTACAAAAGGGAGCTGAACGTTCACACCAAAATCCACCCGAAAACCATACTAGACCAAACACAACTCACATGGAAGAGTTTGGTAGGTTACCAAATATTAGGTTTTATATTTAATGTTTTATGTGCAATAAAACAAAATCTCATATTACTTATCAATCAAAATTAAGACTAATTTAAATAGGTCTACTAGTATCCATAATATAATATTTCATATATATGAGTCTATGGATGCACCCTCTTTTCGAAAAAAATTTAACCTCAAGTTCATTAAGATAGGATTACTAGAGTCAATCACTGTATTCAAAGTATTATCTGTTTTGGAGCTTGAGACTCCGTTATGATCTTTTCCTTACAAGTCGTCTTGAAATATTAAGGAATGAAGATGTATTTAAATTGTCTTTGGCGTCGACTCTTAAATGATGTGACACTTTTGGACGTAATGGAATAGATTCCAAAAATGAATCCTCGTTCTCCAAGGAAAAAGTAGTTTCAAAGATGAATTATTATTTCCTTAGCTCTCAACTAGGGGGAATCCGTTCCCCTTAAAGCTCAACTTGAGGTTTGTTCCAGTACGCTCAATAGTCTCACAAGAGTCGAGGTCAAGAATAATTTAAATACATATCCCTTTCTTAACCCTTTAAGGCATCCTTTTAAGGACAAAATCCACTACTTTTAAGGACAAAATCCACTACAAGAAAATCATTAAATAGAAATCAATTTTAAAGACAAAAAATAATCAATTGTTATATTGACAAAATTAGATATTAGATACCAATTAGAAGCTATCTATCAATAATAGAAACTAATTTAAATATCAATAATTTTTTTAGTTGTATCTAATTTTGTCAATATAGCAACTAATTACTTTTGTTCTCTAAAATTAATTTCTATTTAATAATTTTCTTATAGTGATCGTGATGGAGCTCCTGACTCTAAAACGGATAATATGTCACATGCGGTAATTGACCTTAATGATATCTTCTTAACAAATTTGAGGTCGGAAGTAGGTAAGAAAATATGATCTTAGTAAACTTTGTAAATATTGGATAAAGAGAGAATGAAAGATTATCCCTATACTATTAATACACGAAAATGTGCTTGAATTTTTGTAATCTCTCATAAATTTTTAAGTTTGCTTTTGGTCTTCAATAAAAGAATAATAATTTTTTTCTTCTCTAATTTATTTTTTTTACTTTGTTATTGGTTTCTAAATTTGTTTAAATATCACTTTGAAACGTGAAACAAATTGATTTAGATAACACTTAGAAATAAAAACAAAATAAAAATTTATTATGAATAAAAAACCAAAAGTTAAATATTAAGGAAGAAAAGAAAAATTAGAAATTTATTGGAGACAGAAACATATTTAAATTTTTAAGTTTTATTTTTTTCTACAAATGCTTTTATTGCAGTCTATTTACAGAGAATGTTAAACTTGTATTTTCCCATGAACACTTCAGCTAAAATTTGAAAGTATTTGATTAGGCGTATAAAAGTGGCTAATAACCCTCCTGAAAACCTTTTTTAAGCTCATTTTACTTTAAATAAGTTTTTTTTAAGCCATCGAGCATCTCAACTCAATTTTTAGAAGATGCAGTTCAAAAATAAGGCACAATAACAGTAAATCAAGCCACCATTATGCAGTACCACAACTCACATCATTACAGAAAAGTTCATCAAGCTAATTAGATATGCTTGCACATGTTTTGATACCTAATGATTTTTACTCTAGTTCCTACAAAGTTTTCTTTATCCTTTAGTCTATTTAACTAAGTGGTCTGATTTTACTATCTTATTACAATTTTTTGTCTTTATTATATATAAAGATTACAAAATAAGTAACTTTTATATGAACTAAAAAACCATGATATTTTCATATGCCAAAAACTTATTTTATCCTGTAAGATATAGAATTCTATGGAGTAGTTTTGGGTGTTGACAGTTTATATCCAAAGAATGCAGGAAGCTAAAAGAGTATGATATATTATGCTTGATTATACTTCATACAATTTGTCTGTTTGGATTAAACTTCCACTCCTAACCTTTCGTGTATCAAAGAACTCATAATCTATGTAGTGCAGACACGGACACGAACACGGATACAAAAAATACGTATAATTTTTAAAATGTAAGATATGGAGACACGGATCTATGTATTATATAATTATGAATTATATAAATTGAAAATAAAGATTTATGTATACAAGTATATTCAGTTTTTTTTAACAGAAAGATGTTTTTCATGACAGGGTTCAAAAGAATTTGTTCTTTATTTTTATAATCATACTAAAAATTTATACAATAAATTTGAGATTTTAGAAAATTAATATATTTATCATTTTTAGAATTGTGTTAGAATCGTGCTAGAAATACCAATAATCCAACAAATATTTTTTGAATTAGAGACTTCACCGATAAGATACGTATCTTATGAGTGTTGTACTAGTGTCGGTGTCCGATACGTGTGTCCGACACGGACACGTCATTTAAGAGAAATGTTCGAGCCGCACAGCTCATAATACATAAATAAATTCATTCATGAGAGCAAAGATTGGAGAAAAAAAGCATAAGAAGTTGAAGAGTGTATAACCACAACAAAATTCACTTGATTATTCAGTACGTGAGCAACCTCATACAAAATAATACATCCACCCAAAACTCTTACCTACTTTTCATACATGGGAGTACAACAGCTGTTGTTAGTCAGTAATTCTTAAGTTTACATCACTCTACATCAACTTGCTCATTCTCTTTTGCAGCACCACCATTGATACCAGGGACTAGTTCAGATTCACAAGCTCTAGAAGACAATCTTTGGTATCTGAAAGTTGGGAGAAGCTTATACTTTCCAAATGTCAGAAACTGACTCAGCTTCTCATAGCTCCATCTTTGTTGAGTATAGACCACAATTGCAAGAATAATAGCAGTCACAGAAATAGCAATATCCCCAAATTTGGAGTAAAAATCCAAATTTGGATTGACAAATTCAGAGTCCTCAGAGAAGTAAGGATTTGAAACTGGAGCCCGAATGCAATCATATATATGAGGAAGAAGTCTGACCACAGTGATTCCAACAAAATATAGTTTTCTGAGAGGTTTGCAATCGATATGCCAGAATAGATTCCCAATAATTTGAGGAAGCAAGAAAAAGTCTTCAACAAGACCAACATATTCCTCCAATTCTGTTGCCCATCCCGGCAATGGATGAGAATTTCCTCCATCAACCAAATATGTCTCTCCTGTGAGATTCTTCTTGCTGCTCTTTGTGCCATGAATTATCAGAACAATAACATACCCTATCACATGCATGAAGAAGGTACAAAGAAATACCCTTTTATCACTGGGGACTCGATGTGGCTCAAGAGGGGAACGTGTTTGCAATCTGATGCGAGACTTCCATACCTTCTGAAAAAGTCGCAGAGTTATCAGCAATGATACAATCAACAACAGTTTCACAGTGTAATCAATGACATGGAGCCACTCACTGCTCTCTAATTCACTAGATGACACATCATAAGATTCAGAAACCATTTTCTTAAAGAGTGCCTCTGCATCTGTGACCAAAGGAATGGTATACCCAAGAGCTTGAACACCTAGAACCACTAGAGATATATATGGAAGAGAATCCACACTATGCTGTATATAAAACAGTTGGCTTAAAATGCACCCAATTGCAAATGAAAGTGTCAAGAGTCGAAGAATCCCTTCAACACCTCTGCGTGAGAGAACATCCTCACGTTGCTTCCTGTATATGATTGGAAACGTTTTGAGTTTTATTGGATCGAATCTAAGGGAATCATCATCACTCCTTTGACTTTCTATTGATATTGTGGCTCTGGGATCGACTAGCCACCGAGTTGTGGTAGGAGGATAAGCCACAACCACCTCAATCAAACAGTCCATTCCAGCCTCAAGATCATAACTCTGATATAAGACGTTCCATGAAGCTCGCACATCTCTGCAACCAATTAGATACATTTTTCCAACATGTGGATCATAAAGACCCTCCAGAAAAAGCACAGAGAAGTTACTGTAGCCTTTTCCAGCAAGACTGAGTTGTGCAGATACATTTATAAGAAGTTGTTTTTCTGTATATTCAGCAGCCGTGGCATGATATGGCGTTTCCTGTTCAGATGTTGAACCATTTTTAGCATACCAATAGCGTCCAAACAAGGGACCAGTGGAGAGAATCTCCAGTTGAATGTCAACTCTTGGGGTCAAGACATTAGCCAAATGTTCAGGAAATCCAGAGACATGATAAGTGAGATCTTCTGCAAGAAGAGACAGACTATCTTGGAATGCCTCATTGTCCTCAAGTTTGGGGAATGTTAGCAATGATTTCTTGATGACAGTTGTAAAACTGAAGGGCTCATTTTTTTCTAGGACAGCACCAGCCAAAATAGTTTTGGAGTACTTGTAATTTGGGTTAGTGAGCTTGAAATAGTTCCAGAGTTCTGAAGGTAGCACAAGTTGCTCAAACGATAGTGGAAAGAAGGCACTACTGTTACTAATGGGAGACATAGTTCCCAAAATAATACTATGTTGCTTTAAGGAAAAAGTGGTAGGAATATACATAGAGATCCGAGTATTACAGTTACTCCCTTTGGCATCAACAACTCCTAGGCAACCAACCATGCAAAGCTGTCCACTAGAAGACTTCCAAAACCCTTCTGCAGCAAGAGACGTGCTAGGCCCAGATCTTTTTGCTGCAGTATACTCATTCTCTGATGGAGAAACTGCTCTGAAAACAGTTGATACCCTAGTAGAACCAGTATTACTCTTGCTAGCTTCTTGCTCACAGATAACATCCTGCATATAAAGTTTAACACCTTGAAAGCCTCCATCAGTTGATTTGATTTCCTTATCTGACAAAAAAGGACCTAATTTACTGCAAATCATCTGTGCCATTACATCTCCAGTTTGGCACCACAGACAAAGGTTTTTCTCTAGTAATTTCTTCAAGGATTTCACAAAACCTTGCCCCTTTGTAGACACTGATTCCATCATCCGTCAGGTTATCTTTAACTGGGTACGGATTGCATGCTTTGGATACAATCTGTTGTGAGCCAAATGTGTACTTTGCTGACTTGCCCAACTGTGATGACATGTGAACAACATCAAAGTATTTAGAATTGGACTCCCGATTCAAGCTTCTTAGCTCTCCACTGATCATCCTGTTTGTTAATGTGAATGTCATTGGATAGCGAAGAACAAGCAGAATTTGATCATCTTCTGACAACGGTATGTCACCCGGATTCTTCATCCATTGCCACGGGTTGGCAGGGTCAGCCTCTCGAGTTGGAAGCATAGTGTTCCCTAACAAACACAATACCCTTTCCCCACCATTTTTCCTTGATTCAGTGTAAATCCCTTGAAAGGGGATTGAGAGCTGAGAATGGCTTGGCCACAAACGAAACTCAGGATTCCCATCAAATGCATTGTCCACAAAATTACCATCTCTAGTAATGCCAATCACCATGAAACCATTGATAGGAATTGACTTCTTCACACGGTGGTCAAGATCAACATCCGATACCCAAAATGAGACCAAGTTCATCGAAGCACGGTCTTCAGACAATGTTCCAGGAGATTTGCTAGCATCAAATGGCATTATGGGAAACTTACCCCCATCCTGCCTCCAATCCCCATTCACAAAAGAAAACTCTCCTTTTATACCACTAACACTATATTCATATCTCAATTCAGATGAAGCAGACAACACAGAAGCACACTGTTTCTGAACTTCACTCATGCGATCATACTTGAAGGTCACATGGGAGTTCCTCTCAAAACCATACATTCCCTCAGGGAAACGTGAATTTGCGTGAACAAGTACCCCCAACAGGCCACAAACACACCAAAGGACAACAATGGCTGAAAATGGAAACTTCATGATTCCGGGTGACAAAAAGATTCTAACTTTTCCTGACAAATCCCGAAAACTAAATGACCCAGATGGTTTTTTGTCGAGATTCAACGAAAAATCGAACTCCATTACATCCACGACACGACTACCACTACTACGCGTGAAAATGCAGGCAGCACAAAAAATCAACCACAGATCAGAGTGTCAGAGAAGATCTAAAGAGACGAAACAAAAACATTACAAGTCAAGACAAACTCATCATCAAGTCCAAAACAAGTGAGAGGACAAACCTGAATCAGACACGGATCAACAATGGACAGTGAAAACATGAGTTGATTTGGATTAGGAAATAGGAACATAGAAAAAGAAGCAACAATGGACTTTAACGTAAGATCAAAGACTTCAATTGAATTGAAGTAGAAGCTTTTGCCTCTGCTTGGTCTTCCTCTTCCAGATCCAAACTATTTTTTTTCCTTTTTTTTTCATTTTGGAAAAATCGAAAGACAATATTCATTTTTTTTTTAATTTTCAATTTCTTAGTTTGGTGGCGGGTATTTATCATTTATCAACCACATTTTTTTGGAGAATATTTAAAGAAATCGAAAGGCCATGTATGAACTAAATTTAATAAATCCACTGTATCTGTTAACTCTTTATTAAATTATGCTTGCTTATACATAATTAATTAGTATAAGAATAAGATAAGAACAAAACAAATTATAATCTTATTTAATATTTGTTACAGACTATAACAAACCAAAAATTATTATTGTACTATATGTAAAATCAAATGTTGATAGAATACTATATAAATTATATTACTGTCAAAAAATATATGAATTATATCCTCAGTAAAAATATAAACTGTTTTTCATGAGACAATGATAACAACTTGCAATTTTAATAAAACTTAATATAAAATTATAATTTAATAAATGTTTTGTTTAACTATTACATGAATTCTTTGATTTTTTTTAATGAATGGTTTCAATTTGAAATTGTTGAAGATAAAATTATAAAGTTATTTTGAAAGAAAAGGAAATAGAGGTATGTGTATTAATTGGGTAGGGTATATTTAATAAATATCCAAACTCAGTAGGGCCTCTTGGCTTAAATAGGGTAGGGTATATTAATTGTATTAAAATTGTATAATTGTAAAAAAATGAATATTAAGTTTTCATAAATATCTAAATTAC
>Ga0123341_1001484_pt1 | contig 17739 bp, 17 predicted proteins | sample Turbeapinknodule_FD_89959 | JGI IMG/M metagenome (GOLD analysis project Ga0123341, IMG submission 89959) | Root nodule microbial communities of legume samples collected from Mexico - Turtle bean Mexico pink nodule | ecosystem: Host-associated > Plants > Roots > Nodule | place: Mexico: Nepantla...
CGAATTTGATTGTAACCACTCTTAAGATCAATTTTGGAAAATATTTTAGACCCATGTAATTCATCCAACAAGTCGTCTAATCTAGGAATGGGATGCCTATACTTGATGGTAATGTTATTTATAGTGCGACAATCCGTACACATCCTCCATGTCCCATCCTTTTAGGGACAAGTATGACAGGCATAACACATGGACTCATGCTATCTTGTACCCACCCCATAGTTATTAAACCCTCAACTTGTTGTTGAATTTCTTTGGCCTCTTTGGGATTGGTCCTATATGCTAGACAATTTGGGAAAGAAACCCCGGGCATGAAGTCTATTTGGTGTTCAATCCCTCTTAGAGGTGGTAAGCCTTTAGGAGGATCTTGAAACACATCTTCATATTTCTTTACAAAATTATCCAAACATGTGGAACTATCCTTAGCCGACTCACAATCAATGATCCCAGGAATAGATAAAAAATAGGCTCTTGAGCAACTATTACCTTTTTGACTTGTTGTGTGGACATGAGAAGGCTTCTCTTGGAACTTTTTTTATCATTTTCTTTTTGTTTCTTTTCCTTCATTTTAATTTAGTCCTCATGGACTTCCTTTGGAGAGAGAGACTTAAGTATGACCTTATGCCATGGAAGTTAAAATAAATTTTGTTGGTAAAGCCATCACGAAAAACTTTTCTTTCAAATTGCCATGGCCTACCCAAAAGAACATGAGTTGCTTCCATTGGGACAACATCACACAAGACCTCATCTTTATATTTACCAATGGAGAAAGCAATGAGGACTTGTTTGTTAACTATTATTTCCCCAACCTCACTTAACCATTGTAGTTTGTAGGGCTTTGCATGAAAGATAGTAGACAAACCAAGCTTATCTACTATTCTTGTGCTTGCCACATTAGCACAACTTCCTCCATCCACTATTAAGGAACATAACCTATCATTAATGAGACATCTTGTATGAAAAATATTTTCTCTTTGACTTTCATCAAAGGGTTTCAAAACTTGTCCAAGTAATCGTCTCACTACTAATAGGTCACTTTCATGTGGAATTTCACTATCATAATCACTTGGAGACCTAGGAGGTGTGGAAGATCTAGAAGAATCTGAACTATGCTCACTCACAACCACCCCATCATGTATCATCATATTTCGCTTTGAAGGGCAATTAGAAGTTATATGAACCCTAAACCCTAAACCCTAAACCATAGCCTAAGCATTTAAAGCCCTTTTTAATAGACGATTTAGTTGGTGACTTAAAGTAGAGTCTTTAGAAGGATACTTTGAAAAGGATTTATTTTTGTTTTTCCAAGAAGAGTTGTAGTAGCCATCATTATGAGAATTTTTAAAAGAAATTTTCCTTGCAATTTGATATTCTACCTTGATGGCAAGGTAAACCAAAGTTTCTAAAGAAGAATACTCATGAAGCTCTACTACATCTTGGATTTCCCTTCTAAGACTACTAACAAAACTAGCCATTTTAGCTTCATCACTTTCATTCATATCAACTTTGATTAAAAGTGTGTCAAGTTCTTTAAAATAACCATCCACACTAAGCGTGCCTTGATGAAGCCTTTGGAGCTTCAACAAAAGGTATTTCCTAAAGTGTGGAGGAACAAATCTAGCGCGCATACATGCTTTTAAATCATCCCAAGAGACCACGGGCAGCCTCTTGTTTAACCCAATGTCCATAAGAGTTTTTTGCCACCATTGCATGGCATAGTCCATGAACTCTAAATAAGCTAACCTAACCCTTTGGTCTTCTAGGACCTCATGTACTTGAAAGATTTGCTCAACTTTGGCCTCTCATCCCAAATACACATTAGGATCCCCCTCACCACTAAAACTAGGTAATTTTACAAAAGGCAAATAACGCTTAGCCACATTTGGGCGTCTTTCTTCATAGTGGTTGTGCCTCCTCCATTCAGTTTCTTCATGATGTGCATAAGAACTTTGAGAAGACCGTGAAGAATTCCTATGATGATAATGAGGTCTTTTCTCTCGGTTTTGATGCATATCTTCATGATCCATTTCCAATCTTTGAAGCCTTGCCTCCATTTGTCTTATCACCTCATCCTTTTGTGCATTTGTTAGTTTGACATCCTTTAATTCACCAATTAAATATGCTTTTTGAGGTGAATGAGGCTTAGAAGATTGTCCACTAGAAATATTAGCCATGATAACAAAGAAACACAAAACACAAAGAGAAAACAATTAAAGAAAACTTGTTAGTCAATAAAACATAAGAAAGCTTGCGGCAATAGGCAAAGAAATACACTCAAACCACTCCATGAAAATATTTCTTTCCTTAACCAAGTCTCCTTGTGGATTGGATGAGCTTCAAGTGAAAGATTTCAAACCAAACTACACTTACTCAAAGAACATCAACTTGTAAAATACACTAGGTAGGCCTTCTATTTATAGGTGAAGGAGCCTTGGAGAACAAGCTAAAGGGGTAAGATGGGAAAAGGGGAAAAATGGGCAGCCTTAGGGTTTGACTAAGTCAATCCCGCATCCTAGGCTTGTCCTTCTAGCAACTAGGTGAAAATGCCTTCAAATGGGCTAGGAACAAGGTAAAATGCTACGCACACCCTCTATTATGCTAAATGTACCTTATTCTAGCCTATATTTTCTATTTGGACCCCCAAAGTGAGCCCAATTATTTACAACATATTTGTAATCATTTAAAAAGACTAGCAGGAAGAACTTTAGGTGCTCTGGTTTATAGCTTCTTCTTCTATTGATGCTTTCTCGGGGTTTGGTGGGGCCCTGCTTTGTATATTGAGATGACTGACCCTTTTGGAAAGTTCTTGTCGTGTCCTTAGTCATCTGTCAGTTTGTATCATGCTCCCCAAGTTCAAAAGAATTTGTCCTCGAATTTAGAACTCCTATATAAACTTTTGAACACTATTATGTGTGCTTTAATTTTCAATGAAATGAATGAATGATTATAACTTTATACATGATTTTATTTTATTATGAAAATATATTATGTTTAGGTTAATTGTATAAAACAGATTAACTCGCTCAGTGGTGGTTAAATTTTATTCATTCATGTTCTCGCCGGTTAACTCGCTCGCCGGTTAACTCGAACGGTTGTCTCTGGTCCGCCTGTCTCCGCCTGAGAATCAAACTTCCTTGGTTGAAGAATCTCTCACATGCAAAAACAAAGGGCGCCTTGGCGGTCGTTTGCACTCCGATGCTCAAGTCAGTACTAGCGCAAAGAAACAGTAAGTGTATAAAGTAGTTTCAGTCTTAGAAACAGTGTACCTTGCTAGGGTTCTTAGTGTCTGTCCCGACTAGTCCTCGGTCATCGACTCAGAGGCTGACCTCAGACATCGCGCATCGATACCTGGTGATGGTAGGGAGTCGCGAGGAGTGGGCCCCAGACACATACCCAGGAGTTGGTCAGTCTTTGAGTTTGCTACCCTAAGCCCGATGTTGGAGATCGATATCGGACCTCGTCAGTAGAGGGAGAAGATCGGACATCGGCCGTCAGGATGCAGTGGAAGGCCCTGTAAGGTGGGCCTTAGAGTTTCATTAAGATAACAATTAAAGACAAGAGATATGGGGAAGCCGAAGTCACGAGAGATCCATGCACGTGGTGTACGACGCATGAAGGCACAACACCATGGATAATCCTAGGACGTGCGAGGGCCCATTAGAATTAGGGTTTCCAAGAAGGTTGCATGCATGACACGTGGACACTTAGGGCACCCACGAAACAGACGGCGCTGAATATTACGTGCACAAGTTGGTACCTAGGCGCCCACTTTGTTATCCGTTGCACTCCAGTTAAGGGAAGTTCATGTGCCAGATACGCTAAGATTACACGATAGCGACACAAGGACATTCTCCAAGGAACTCTAGACAAGGGTAACAAAACAGAGGTAAACCCTAGTTTCAACCTATATAAAGGGTGTTAAGAACCCTAGCAAGGTACGCAGTTTTTAAGACTGAAACTATTTTATACATTTGGTGTTCTTTGCCCTAATACTGACTTGAGCGTTGGAGTGCGAACGGCCGCTAGGGTGCCCCTTTGTCTTTGCAGGTGAGAAGTTTCTTGACGGAGAAGGCATGTTTCTCAAGAAAGGATAGAAGGGCCAGAGTAGCCGTTGGAATCAGCCGGCGAGGCGAGTCAACCGGTCAGAACATTTGGCGCCCACCGTGGGGCCCGTTAAAACAAGGTCCCACTCATAGTTAAGTAAGGAGTCTTAACCAGCAATATGAGAAGTACAAGACAAGCAGCTGCTGGATCCGCAGGAAGGGCACCCCCCGGGGAGATAATGTGACCACGCAGCAGGTCTTGGATACGATGTGCGCTCTCCAAGCAGAAGTAGCAGCTTCCCAAGCGGACAACGCAGAATTACGTAGAGCCAATGAGGAACTGCGAAGGGACTTACAACAGGTAGAGGAACGCGCGGCAGACGAACGTGCACCACCAGTACCACTTAGGGCACGTCCCATGCCATTCTTGCGAGCGATCATGAATGTCGTGTTACCGACAAAGTCTCTAGGTACGAAAGTCTCCTTCACAGGAGTAGAGGACCCAAAAGCCCATCTTACAGCATTCCACACCCAAATGATGCTCACCGGGGGATCTGACGCCGTCTACTGTAAGATGTTGATGAGCACCCTATCAGGCACGACACTAGAATGGTTCCTCAGCCTCCCCGACGGACATATCACTAGTTTTGATCAGTTTGCACACTGTTCAGGGAACAATACTTTGTAAACAAGGCCCCTGCCCAGCTTTCTTACGATGTTTTTGATGTCAAGCAGTACCAGGGGGAATCCATGAAGGACTACCTGAAGAGGTTCGGGATTCAAGTGGTCTGCTTGAAGCCCACTGGTGAAGCCATGATAGTTCATGCCTTTGTGAAGGGAATGCTACCTGGGCCCTTCAGCGAATCATTGCTCAGGGTCTACCCGAAGACGTTCACAGAGATTCGACGCTGAGCATTAGCACACATTACCGCAAATGATCGAGTAACGCAAAAGCAAGGCCTCGTCACCCCTGTCCAACCGCGAGCAACCACCCGACCTCAGCCTATGAGAGTCCACAAAGCAACAGTGGAGAAGAAGGGGGCAGAAAAACCCTACGAGTGGGCCGAGAGGGGGGCATGCACGAGAAGAGATCCTCCCCCAAAGCATAACTTCTGAGTGGAGCTCAAGGAGTTGATCGTCATCCCTAACATAGCGGCAAAATTGAAGGTACCAGCGAAGACTGGGGCCCAACAAGAACGCTTGGTGCGAATTCCATCAAGCGAATGGCCACCACATACGAAATTGCCTGGCCTTGGCGCATCAATTAGACGAGTTAGTAAAGAGTGGTTTCCTGAAGGATTACCTACAAGAAGCAACGGACAATCAGACATTGGTGGCTACGGGAGCGGATCAGGGGCACGAGGCGCCTATTCTCAAGAGGGTTTTCAGAAGGGGAATGGGCCGCCTCCCAGCAAAAATAATACGCATAAGGGGTGAAGACAGTAGAGGTACTACAGGCAAATCTTGTTCCCGACGTCGACCTCGTTTTCACGATAACGGACATCCAAGATGTCATACCTCACGATAATGATCTAGTGGTAATTTCTCTAGTCGCCGCCAGGAGAAGGGTGTGCCATGTCCTTATAGATCAAGGAAGTTCGGTCGATGTTATGTTCTTGACAACCTTCAACCGCTTCCGGTAGTCCACGGACGAATTAAAGCCTTACACCAAACGTTTGGATGGCTTTGCAGGAAACGAGGTGGAAGTTCATGAGTATATCGAACTAAGTACCACATTCACAAACAACCTGTCTTCGCACACTACTAGTATTAGGTATCTTGTCGTCGATGCACCCTCGACTTACAACATACTATTGGGAAGACCAACCTTGATTCCCTCCACGAAGCACATGAAAGTGAAATTGCCCTCCCTCGAGGGAGCAGTAATCACCATTGCGTCCGACCAAGGAGAGGCTAAGAAGTGTTACAAAAACAGCCTCAAGACAAAAGGAGGAATATTCTCTGTCACGACCAGACCACCAAGGGAAGACGGAGTGACCCGAGAAGAGATCATCCGAGAAAACCGGCCCGAGCCTGCCAGAGGTGTGGTGGAAAGAGAGATCAGAGGGAAGACGTTTAAACTTTGGCAATCTCTGAGCAAAGAGTCGCAGGATCAAATCTTCGGTGTCATAGCACGACACCTCGACGCCTTCGCGTGGTCCACCGTTGACATGACCGACATTGACCCCGATTTCCTATGTCATCGCCTCACTATGGACCCCAGCGTCCGGCCTGTCTGCCAGAGAAGACGAAAGTTCAACGAAGAGAAGCGTCAGGTCATCTGGGAGGATACAGAGAAACTATTGAAGGCTAGCCACATCAGGTAAATCCAGTACCCTGAATGGCTGGCCAGCATGGTGCTAGTAAAGAAAGCGAATGGGAAGTGGAAAATGTGTGTCGACTTCACAGATCTCAACAAAGCTTGCCCAAAAGATTCTTACCCACTGCCCAGCATCGATGCCTTGGCAAATAGTACCTCTGGGTGCAGGTTGCTCAGCTTCCTAGATGCTTTCTCCGGCTACAACCAGATCATGATGCACCCCAGGGATGAGTGCAAGACGGCATTCATGACCGAATCATCTTGTGATTGCTATAAAGCCATACCCTTTGGGATAAAGAATGCAAGGGCCACCTACCAATGGATAATGGACAGGGTACTAGCACCAATATTGGGGCAGAAGGTCCAAACGTATGTAGATGACATGGTGGTCACCACCCAGCAAAGGGAACAACATGCAACTGACATGGAAGAATTATTCACTACAATAGCAAAATACAGGCTAAAGTTGAACCCGGAAAAGTGCGTGTTTGGAGTAGAGGCAGGGAAATTCCTGGGTTTTTTGCTCACTAAACAAGGAATCGAGGCAAACCCCGAGAAGTGTGCTGCCATAATAAATATGAAAAGCCTGATCTCGGTGAAAGAAGTGCAGCAGTTGACAGGGCGCATGGCCGCTCTGCCCTGGTTCGTATCGGCGGGAGGGGAGAAGGGTCACCCTTATTTCCAGTGCCTGAGAAGGAACAACAAGTTCGTCTGGACCCGTGAATGTGAGGAGGCATTCGTAAAATTGAAGAGGTACCTGGCCAACCCTCCAGTATTGTGCAAGCCCGAGCTAAGTACCCCACTCCGCTTATATTTTTCAGTTACAGAAAAGATGTTGCAGGAGCAGGACCAAGTACAAAGACCAATCTACTTCGTCAGTAAGGTGTTGCAGGGGCCCGAGGTAAGATACTAGGCCTTGGAAAAGGTGGCCCTAGCAGTAGTATTCTCAGCAAGAAGGCTCTGCCACTATTTCCAGAGTTTCACCGTGATGGTAATGACGGACCTTCGAATATGCAAAGTCTTGCAGAAACCAGATGTGGCGGGAATGATGGCGTGATGGGCGGTGGAACTATCTGAATTCGACATAAATTATGAACCCAGGGGCCCCATCAAGGGTCAGATCTATGCCGACTTCGTAGTAGAACTCTCCTCAGGAGCTACCCATCAAGAAGGGGCGGATTTCAAGTGGGTACTCTCAGTAGACGGTTCCTCAAACTAACAGGGTAGTGGAGCAAGTGTCATTTTGGAGGGTCTGGATGGGTTGCTAATCGAGCAGGCCCTCCGTTTCGCTTTCAAAGCCAACAACAACCAAGCGGAGTACGAGGCCCGGATCACGGGAATGTTGCTGGCAAAGGAAATGGGAGCGAGGGGGTTGTTGGCAAAAAGTGATTCTTTGTTAGTTACAGGACAGGTCACGGGGGAGTACCAAGCTAAAGACCCTCAGATGGCCGCATATTTAGAATACGTCCAGATGCTGAAAGAATCATTCGACGTGTTCGAGTTAGTCCATGTACCCAGAGAACAAAATGTCCGAGCTGACTTGCTTGCAAAACTCGCCGGTTCAAGCAACCGGGCAGGCAGAGGACGGTGATTCAAGAAACCCTGAAGACACCTCGAACAACCACGAACAAAAAGGCAGAAATCCAGCACGTTGACACATCGGAAGTTAACGCAGGAGACGATGAAAATGCCCAGAATAAGCAGGTATCCGGTTGCTGGAGAGATAGTGCCACAGGTTCACCAGATCGAAGTAGGAGAAACTTGGATGACATCGTACCAGTGTTACCTGGCCGATGGAATACTCCCGTTAGATCTCGCAGAAGCCCGGAAAATAAAGAAAAATTCAAGCAAGTACACCATAATTGATGGAAAGTTATTCAGGCACGGATTCACCCATCCCATAATGGTATGTGTGGATGGTGAGCAATGCATGCGCATCATGGCAGAGCTACACGAAGGAATCTGCGGTAGCCACATCGGCGGCCGATCTCTCTCGTCAAAAGCCATTCATGCAGGTTATTACTGGCCAACCATGAGGGAGGACTGCACGAGATATGCCCAATGATGCAAGCAGTGCCAACAACATGTTGATTGGCACAACGCGCCCCCAGAAGAGTTGAGATCGATATACAGCCCATGGTTATTCCATACATGGGGAATCGATATTCTGGGGCCCTTCCCTTTGACAGTACGGCAGATGAAGTACCTTGTGGTTTCCATAGAGTACTTCACGAAGTGGATCGAAGCCAAACCAGTAGAAGGTCCAGCACTTCGTGTGGAAAAACATAGTGTGCCGTTTCGGAATCCCGAAGAGGTTAGTATCTGATAATGGTACCCAGTTCGCAAGCCAGCAATTGGGCAAGTTGTGTACAGAGTTGGGGATAAAGCAAGTATTTGCATCAGTAGAACACCCCAGACGAACAGACAGGTCGAGTCGGCCAACCCAGTTCTGCTCATAGGCTTGAAAAGAAGGTTGGAAAAAGCCAAAGGGACCTTGGTAGAAGAAGTTCCTAGAATCATGTAGGCCTACCACACTACCCCTTAGTCCACAACCAAGGAAACGCCATTTAATTTGGCGTATGGTTTGGATGTTATGATCCCAATAGAAATCCAGGAGAACTCACCACGTTTCCAGAACTTCGTGTTGGAGGAGTCAAACGAGGAAAGAAAGGTGAACTTGGACCTACTGGATGAAGTGAGGGAAGAAGCAAAGATTAAATTTGAAGCCTTGAAAAGGAGGGTGGAGTACAAGTACAGCTCCAAGCTAAAACCTCGGCAGTTTCAGGTCGCCGACCTAGTGATGAGGAAGGCCCACCCGTACCAGTTAGAAAACAAGTTATGTCCCAAGTGGACCGGTCCTTTCAGAATAACGGAGGCCCTTGGGAAGGGAGCATATAGACTCGAGACATTAGAAGGTGGCGCGATTCCTCGCACTTGGAATGCAACCAATATGAAGTTTTACATTAGTTAAATCTTGCACTTGTGCACGTTTATGGGGACACTCTTTTTCCCTTAAAAGGGTTTTTTAACGAGGTAACCTGAATAAAAGTTATTCAGTTAAAAGTACATTGCAAAGTTAACGAACCTCTCCCTTGTAGTGATAAAGTCAAGAGCGGAAGTAGTATGGTTCCCCGAGTGGACCTCCCTCTTGCATAAGTTCACCAAGCCCGAGAATAGTACGGTTCGTAGAAATAAACGAACCTCTCCCTTATGGTGATAGTCAAGAGCGGAAGTAGTATGGTTCCCCGAGGAAACCTCCCTCTTGCGAAAGTTCACCCGGTTCGAGAATGGTATGGTTCGCTAAGATAAAAGAACATCTTCCCTCGAAGTGATGCCCAGAGAAGTAGAGGTAGTTTGGTCTTCCCAATAAGCCCCTCTGGTGCAAGTTCACCTAGGCGAAGAAGAACATGGTTCGATAAAACTAAAGGAACCTCCTTCCTTGAGATATTACGCAGAAAACAGAGGTAGTTTGGCCTCCCTAGGTAAACCCCTCTCACGTAAATACGCCAAGGCAAAAGAAAGTGCGGTTCAAGTATCAGATTCTCAGCTATACCCTGACTCTATACAGCAAGGGTGAAATTGAGAAAGTAACCGCCCGCTTGGGGTAGCCAACATCAGGAAGAGGAAGGCGTACGCGCCCTCTCACGTATGAAACCTCAAGAACAAACAAACAGCAAGCCGAATAGAGGTAATAGTTAGAAGAAATAAATACTTATGAAGTGTGCATACAAAGAAGTTTGGTTGACAACAAAATGGAATTACAAAGAGAGTCATTCCCGTGGCACAATCTGGCCATCCACAACGCATTTTGACTCGTCGAAAAGGGAGGGGTCTACCTCAGGATATGCGCAAGCAAACTGAGCGACGACATCTTGAAAACCCTCACCATAGGCCGCGACAGCATCATTAGTGAGCTCCTCCTCCGTCCTTCTGAGGGATTCGATTGCCCCGACCAAGGACTCAGTTTTCTTGGCCAATTCGCCCTCAACCTACCCCAGGAGGATCTCGCACTGCGTGCTCCTATTCTCCAGATTAGCCACCATTTCCTTCAGCTCGGCCACGATGTCGTCTAGATCAACCGTGCGAGTACGTAGAGGCAAGATCTTTGCTTCTAGTTCGACCGTCTCCAGACTGACGAATGTTGGTTAGCTCCAGGTACAAAGCAGTTTCACGATTGGCAAAGACTTTGGTCCTGGCGGCAAAATCCTCCTCGAGCATCGCCATCTTGACCTCGAGATCCTTGGACGCTTGGGTCCTGCTAAGCGTCAGGTTGGAGGCAAACAGGAGGACCCTAGAACCTCAGCCACGCACTCCCGAAGGAGATTGTCGTCCAAGCCCTCCACCTCGCAGCTTTAGAAACGACTAAGCGCCCTTTTGAGCAGCAAAGGGAGGGGCGGGGAGGAGTCCGTCTCTTGACCTCCGGGGGCACTCTCTCCCCCACCCTCGAGTGCAACAGCTGGAAGGGGGGAGGAGGCGTTGAGAGGATGGTCTATGAAGGTCGGGGCGCCAGTTAAGACAAAAGCAGAAGGCATCGCAATCACGCCCACCCTCGGTCGCTTGAAGGCCGATACAGGTATCTTCGTCATCCGACTCTACCACTACCCCTCTAAGCTCAACGGCAGTAGGGGCTGGATTGGTAGGATGAGAAGCAGGGGCCGCCGATGTCGAAGGGGTTAGGGGTGTGGAGAGGCTCGCCCCAGTGGCGGCCACCCTTTGCTTGGCCATGAGATATGCCAATTTCTTCTTTTTATCTTTATTGAGACCCATATCTGTGTAAAGAAACAGGTTAATATAGGAATAAGCAGACTAGACAAGTATACAAGCAAGACTAGAACGGAATAAGAAGCACAAAAACAAAGGAGTACCAATGTAGGTTTCGAGATCCTCGGGGCTATACTCACGCTTGAGCAGCAACAAAGTACTCAGAGGGGCAGAGAACTCAGAAAAAAGCTCACATACGCCTCGCTCCTGAGTAGAGAGATCCTCAGGACTCCGGAACCTCCGTAGGTTTGGCTTCGATTACAGTGAACTTTAAAAAAGTTCTTTCTAAACCCCTTGTACAATTGTTGAAAGAGTGTCAAGAGTACTCTCCCAGCCACGCCATTCAAACTGACCCACAACCTCTTCCCCAGGTCTTTGACCTCGAAGAAATAAAGGAAAACATCTACCGACGGCGTAAGACCAAGGTTGCAGCAAAGAATGGCAAACGCTCTCACGAACGCCCAATTGTTAGGATGAAGTTGGGCGGGGGCAACATTCAACTCGGTCAGCAAGATACGTTCGAAGGGGGTGAAGGGCAACCGAAACCCCAGTCTTCGAAAGAGGGTTTAGTAAACGAAGCAGAAAGGACCCTCGGGGTTGGAGGCCTCATCAGAACACACTGATTCCCCCTCGCGGCAAGCCACTAACCGCACGTACTTATCATGGTCTTTACCAAAGACGTGCGACGGGTGGCATGATTGTTTCTTTCTGTAAGCTGCTATGCTGTTAAGGGTAGTGAAAGTGGACGTCTCCCCTAAAAGGTCCTCTGGAGCCCAGCGGTATAGAGACTCGTAGAAAGAGGTAGGAGGGGAGGGAACTGAAGAAGAAGGTGGAGCAGAGGACGACAATAAAGTTGAAGCAGAGTTAGAGTCCGAAGGAGAAGCCGGTTCGGGAACTCTCTTTGTTTGTTTAGTCATCTCGATAAGAAAGCTAAAAAAGAAAGGAAAGGAGAAACTTTAGAGGTGAAAGGTGGCGCGACTCGACAAAATTGGAAGAAACCCAGAAAACAAAGACTTGAAGCATGAACAGTGGAGATAAATGGATAGAGAAATGTAGAAATTATAAACAGTCCCAGGCAGTTATAATCATGTTGCAAGCAATGAAACTGTAAGTGGCAAGGCAATCGAAAAATAAAAACCATACCTTTCGAGTATTGACGTTTGAAGACTTGAACTTCGAAGGAAAGTGAAGAGAGCGTTTTTTTTTTTCACAGAAAGCTAAGTGGAGACTTGTGCAAGCTAAAGTGATGAAACAGTGGTGGGAGCGTAAGGGTTAAAATGTTTGAACAATGCACGAAGAAGTTCAAGCGCCAACAAGTCCCAGCCATCGATCTCGACACGTGTGTAACGATTACACGGAGAATGATGGGATGTCACTTCAGTGTACTGTTCACACCCATTAGCTAGTGCCATGTAGGTCGCATAGTGCGATCACTTAGTCTCTTCACTAAAGCTAGTTACAGCTCGAGACTGAGGGGCTAGTGTCCCGACTAATCCTCGGTCATCGACTCAGAGGCTGACCTCAGACATCGCACACCGATACCTGGTGATGGTAGGTAGCCGCGAGGAGTTCATCAATTTTTGAGTTTGCTACCCTAAGCCCGATGTTGGAGATCGATATCGGACCTCGCTGATAGAGGGAGAAGATCGAACATCGGTCGTCAGGATGTAGTGGAAGGCCCCGTAAGGTGGGCCCTAGAGTTTCGTTAAGATAACAATTAAAGACAAGAGTTATGGGGGAAGCAGAAGTCACGAGAGATCCATGCACGTGGTGTACGACGCATGAAGGCGCAACACCATGGATAATCCTAGGACGCGCGAGGGCCCATTAGAATTAGGGTTTCCAGGAAGGTTGCATGCATGGCACGTGGAAACTTAGGGAACCCATGAAACAGACGGCGCTGGATATTACGTGCACAAGTTGGTACCTAGGCGGCCACTCTGTTATCCGTTGCACTCCAGTTAAGGGAAGTTCATGTGCCAGATACGCTAAGATTACACGATAGCCGCACAAGGACATTTTCCAAGGAACCCTAGACAAAGGTAACAGAACAGAGGTAAACCCTAGTTTCAACCTATATAAAGGGTGTTAAGAACCCTAACAAGGTACGCAGTTTTTAAGACTGAAACTATTTTATACATTTGGTGTTCTTTTCCCTAATACTGACTTGAGCGTCAGAGTGCGAACGGCCGCTAGAGCGCCCCTTTGTCTTTGCAAGTGAGAAGTTTCTTGACGAAGAAGGCACGTTTCTCAAGAAAGGATAGAAGGGCCAGAGTATCCGTTAGAGTCAACCGGCGAGGCGAGTCAACCAGTCAGAACAGTGGCCTTTATATAGGTTGAAACTAGGGTTTACCTCTATTCTGTTACTCGTGTCTAGGGTTCCTTGGAGAATGTCCCTGTGTCGGTATTACACAATCTTAGCATAATCTGGCACATAAGACTTCCCTTTACTGGAATGCAACGACTAACAGAATGGTCGCCAAGGTACCAACTCATGCACCAATGTTGCGGGGTCTATGGTTGCCCTAAGTATTCACATGTCATGCATGCAGGAAACCCTAACCCTAATGGGCCTTAGCGCCTCCAAAGGTTTTTTACTTGTGCCGCGCCCGAATGCACCATACACCCCCCCATGAATGCATCCCTCGTGACTTAGGCTTTCTCATATCTGAGTGTTTCATCTGATAACTAATATGATTTATGGGGCCCACCTTTCATGGCCCATTATAGTTGTTCAGACCACCGACATCTGATCTCTTCCTTTGTTGTCGAGGTCTGATGTCGATTCTTGACGCTGATGTTCGAGGACTAGTCAGTACAATTCAGAATTAAAATTACGTCAATTAAAAACGCCACTACTTACGTATATTATGGCGCCATAATCTTCTTCAATGAATGTAAATTGCGACAGTTATAACTGACACTACTTACATATAAAAACCGCCACTGCTTACATTATGTTTAAAGTGGCGGGTGTTGCAGTGGGTAGCGTAAAACCGTCACATTAAACTTTGTGGCGACCAGTTCTATAACGGTTTGGGAAACCACCACAAGCGTATATTGTGGCGGTTTATACGAAAATAACTGCCACAATATACATTTTTTTGTAGTGAATTGTGGTGGTGATTAAGGGTTTTGAGATTTGGAATTTAGGGTTATTGTACTGGCCAGAGCGCTCAGAGCTCAATGCTTGCCGATTGGAGCTTAGCATCCACCTCACTTAGGCCAGCTCGGCTTTTAAGCCAAGCTGATGGGCCATATGGTTGGGCTCAAGACATGTGCTAACTTTTTTCTGTAGACTTAACGTAACCCCCTTTGCGCAAGGCCCAGGCGATCACCAAAGGATAGTAATGGACCTAGGGGTGTGCTTAGTGCGTATGGGTCTAGCACGAGCAAAACGCATCCTCCAAACCTAATGATACAAACCAAGCCCACAAGAAGATGACCAAGGATACAAATGACCATTCACATTATAAGAAGTCATCTAAACATGCAAGTGAAGACCTCACCAAAGGGAGAAATGGACAAAGACCAGAGCACCTACTGTTCTTCCTGTTGGTCTTCTTATAAGATACACATATGTTGTAAATAATTGAGCTCACTTTGAGGGTCCAAATAGCAAATATAGGCTAGAATAAGGTACCTTTAGCATAATAGGGGGTGTGGGTAGTATTTTAGTTTGTTCCTAACCCATTTGAAGACATTTTGACCTAGTGTCTAGAAGGACAGGCATAGGATGCAGGATTGACTTGGTCAAACCCTAAGGCTGCCCATTTTTTCCTTTTTCCCATCCTACCCTTTAGCTTGTTCTCCAAGGCTCCTTCACCTATGAATAGGAGGCCTACCTTGTGTATTTTACAAGTTGAAATTATAGTAAAGAAATTCTACACAATTTTTGTGTCAGTAGTGAGTGAGTGAGTATCCTCCAAATTGGTCTTATATTGGGTTCATGATGCTCTCAAGTGGCAGCCTCATGCCACTTATCTTGGTGGTTCCATCCCATCAAGTGGCGTGATAAACCATTGTTCCACCATCCATAAGTTCTTCTTTCATCATCTCTTCCATTAATCCATTCCTTTTCATGTTTGTATCTTCCTTGTCCTTTAACTGTTTTGTTATGTCTATTCGGTTTTGTTCTTCTTGTTCTTGTTTCCTTATGTGATTCTGCCTTTTATCTTGTCATCATCATCACCATTTAATTGTGTTTTTCCTTTTGTCTTTTTGAAATGAACCTTCACATCTACTTCACCACTTGATTAAGTTAATGTCCAGTGGGGATTTTCCTTAGGTTGTCACCTCTAATTGTCTAAAATTCAAATCTAACTAAAGTGTCACCATAAAAATGATCAATCATAAAATCAACTCACATCACCTAAGCCCATGTGTGCTAGGGCATAATGAGTAGGTTGCATGTGTGATAAGTAACGCCTCGCCGCGTGCGTCTACGTGAAACAGACTGGACCCTTGATGCTGGTACATGAGTTGGTACCCTGGTGGTTATTCTGTTAAGATTTGATGCACTCTAGAGAGGGAAGGATTCTGTTTAGTTGCGGCACAAAGAGAGTGTGCCCTAAACAGAATATCTTCCTAATGCATAGGCTTTCAGTGGAGATAAGTCGTTCGTGATAGAAAGTTGTTACAAGAGATAGGCTATAAAAGGAACTTCAGATACCAAGTAAAGGTACGTTGTTTCTAAGACTGAAACTAGTTACTTTTTATTTCTATAAGCCTTGTACTGAGTTACATTTCCAGAGAATCTATTTTCTTTCTTTTTTTGATTGCTAATCTTCTCATTCTTTTGAGAAATTGCAAATAATTTTTAAAAAACAGAAAAACTAAAACAATAAAATATTTATTGCGATTTATTATGACACTTACCATCATTTTATTGGAAATTACAAAATAGTTTCTTAAAAATAGGAAAATTAAAATAATAAAATATTTACTGAGATTTATTAAAATACTTTTAAAACTTACCACAGAATTGGAAAACCTTCAATATAGAAGTGTTTTAGTAAAGGTTATTATAATCCCTTTTAATAAATCCCTCTTAAAATTAATAAAATATGGTAGTGTTTTAGTAGAGGTTATTATAATCCCTTTTAATAAATCCCTCCTAAAATTAATAATGTTTTGGTGACGTTACTTTTTCTAACAATAATAGATTGACATCTTAGTTAATATTTAGATTTATTTAACAATTAAATATATTATTATTTTATTTTAATATTTTGTATTAATTGTTATTAAGAAAATATAATATTTTATTAATAAAAGATGTTGTAAAGGGAAGTAAGAAAAAAAAAACTAATATTAAAAAAAATCTATTTTTTTTACAGAATGACGACTTAAAGGAAACCCATTTTAAACTATTTTCATTCCCCATTATCTTTTTCTAGCAATCGAAACATATTATATAACAAAGAGGAGCTTCTTAACTGTATATGTCAATAATTGAACAGGGAAATGGAGACATTTATTGCACAATAAAATATAGGTACACTCACCAACGGTCTCACATACCATTTAATGCACTCAACATCTTTTCTAGACGCACCTTAGTTCGCCTGGCCAGTTTCAATCCTGTCATATCTCAGATTCACATTAGAAAACCAACTACTCACAAAACCATATCCTCGAAGGAATAAACACGCTACTACTACCACATCTCTGTCATCATTTCCTTTCGTTCTTGTACAAATGAATTGTTTTAGTCCTAAAAACTCCACCATGTCTTCCCTCCAAATGGTTAGTCTTAGCAAACGTGGTTACGAAAAGCTCAGACATGAAAAAAGGGTGGGATGATGAAAGAGACAGAGTGAGTGAGAAGCGAAGGAGCAGGTTCAGGTTCAAAAGGGTTCCCATTAGGAGAAGGTTCAGGCTCAAAATCTCAAGCTTGAGAAAACTGTGGAGAAAAAGAGCTAGGCTGGTTTCCTCCGTCAGAATTTCATATGCCAAAGTGATGAAAAGATTCAAGGATGGGCAAGTCCATTTTGGTGAACTTTTTGCTGGGAACTACTTGTTCATGCATGTCAATCCTACATCGCTAAAGTGCCTTCAAAGGGATTTCTCCCTTCAAAAAATTGCCTAGATCTTTATAATTAAATTGGTTTGTATAACACCAATTTATTTTTTATATGTTCTTGTCTTTTCGCTTTATGTTATTATTATTATTATTTGTTGACTTCTGTCTTCAATCTGTTAAATATATTGAAGGGAAATGTTGGATCTGGGAAGAGCAAGTTATTAAACAATTAGCCTTGTATAATCCTTATTACAGCGAATTTATGTATATATATTTGAAAAGTTCATATATTGTACCGCCCTGGTAGTCGGAAGTGATGACGTGGTTAATGGGACGTGTGGTTGGCATCAGGATATTGTATAGGCGTGTTGATGGGACGCCTGGTTGGCAGAAGGGAAGGAAGTCGGGGGGTTCGTGTAGTCGTCAGTTATTAAGTTGGCGTGCTCCGATCTCCAGCACACCAGAACCGGCGGTCACCGGGTTAAAGAAGAAGTCGCCAGATGTAAACCCAGGCGACCAAGTGATTAGAGATCGCCGAAACAAGCACATCGCCGAAGATAAAGGCAGATAGACATTTCCCAGCTGGCCAG